>Ga0164313_10000140_pt1 | contig 48350 bp, 36 predicted proteins | sample GuaBasSedimGuay4_FD_113735 | JGI IMG/M metagenome (GOLD analysis project Ga0164313, IMG submission 113735) | Subseafloor sediment microbial communities from Guaymas Basin, Gulf of California, Mexico - Guay4, Core 4569-4, 0-3 cm | ecosystem: Environmental > Aquatic > Marine > Hydrothermal vents...
GGTTCGAGAGTCGATTACCATTAACAAAAAACGAGGCGCCCGAAGGCGCCCCGTTGTGTTGCGAAACTCTCGTTCTACTCGATACCGGCGAACTCCTCGAGCATTGCGGTCGTGAGCGACTTGGGCCGCTCGAGGGGATAACCCAGAGCACGATCCCAGGTGATGTTGGTCAGCACGCCGAGGGCGCGGCCGACGCCGAAGAGAACCGTGTAGAAATCCCACTCTTCGAGACCGTAGAACCACTGGATGACACCGGACTGGGCGTCCACGTTGGGCCAGGGGTTCTTGGCCTTGCCGTGCTCTTTGAGCACGCCGGGAGCCACCTGATAGATCATGGAAATGACCTTGAACAGAGGGTAGTCCGGGAGGTTCTTGAGACAGAACTCACGCTGGGACTCATAGCGCGGGTCGGTCTTACGGAGTACCGCGTGACCGTAGCCCGGGATGACCTGACCCGAGTTGAGGGTGTCCCAGAGGGCCTTTTTGATGACCTCTTCGGTGGGCTCCTGTCCCTCGAGACCTTTCATGAACTTCATGGTCCAGGAGAGAACCTCCTGGTTGGCGAGACCGTGGAGCGGGCCGGCGAGTCCGTCCATCCCGGCCGAAAGTGAGTAGTAGGCATCCGACAGCGCCGACGCCACCAGGTGGGTGGTGTGGGCGGAGACGTTGCCCGACTCGTGGTCGGAGTGCAGGATGAAGTACATCCGCGCGACGTCATCGTACGGGGCGTCGATCCCCATCTGATGGGCGAAGTTGCCACCCATGTCGAGGTTCGGATCCTCATCGATCTGCTCGTCATTCTTGTACTTGAGGCGATAGATGAATGCCGCGAGGGTTGCGAGCTTGGCCATGAGGTTGCAGGAGTCCTCGAACATGGGCTCCCAGTACTCCATCTTGTTCATGCCCTCGTTGTACCGTTTGACGAACTCCGACTCGCGCTGCATGGCGAGAATACCGGCAGAGAACATGGTCATGGGATGGGTGTCGGCCGGCATCGCGCGCATGATGTCCTTGACGTAGTCGGGAAGCTGGCGCCGGGTTTTGAAGTCCGCAACCACCTCTTCCGCCTGCTCGGTGGTGGGGATTTCGCCGGTCATCAGATAGTAGAAAAATCCTTCAACCGCGGGGTAAGCCTGTCCCTCGACGGCGGGCAGCGCCGCAAAGGTCTCGGGGATGGTGCGGCCACGGAAACGGATGCCCTCGAAGGGATCCAAATAGGACACGTCGGTGACGAGGCATTTGACGCCTCGGGCGCCACCGATGGCCTGGGAGATGGTGACATCGCTGATCTTGGTGTCGCCATACTCTTTGAGCAACCGAACCGTCCGCGGGCGGTGCTCATCGATCTTCTTTTTGAGGGTTTCTTTGAGACTCGACATGTCCATTCTCCTTTTGTGGCCTCGTCGGTCGCACCGATGTGTTATCAGACGGTGCTCCGGCGCTCCAATGCGTTTGATTTTTTATTCTGAATGGTGGTTCCAAAGGTCGCGCTCATGGCGAAGAGTATAGGGCTTGTGAAACAAAGTGACAAGCTCTTTCACACTTGCGCGCCTTTCGAAATGCCGCGGCCCGGCATGCCCGGGTCTGAACCGAGAATGGTTGACACCGGCTGAGAACCGGCGAAAATGACCGTCAATGCATAAGATTGCAGTCCGCGAGCTTCGCACTCGGATTCTGCTGGCCGAATCCGATGCGCTGGTCCTTCTGTTTGCCGGTGTCGCTGCTGCGTGGATCCGCTTCGGCTCGGTTGGTTTCGACCTCGAACTCGACCAGATTCTCCGGCATCCCGGCTTCATCATCTACGCCGTCCTGGTTCAGTTCGGTCTGGCCTCGACCTTCGATCTCTACCGCCCGGCGAGTTGGAGGACACCCGACTACATCCTGGCCCGGATGGCGGCCCTGGCCGTGACCATGGCCGTCGCTCTCGTACTCGGGGTCTATCTCGTCGAACCGTGGCGCTTCGGACGCGGTCTCCTCGCAATCACTCTGAGCTTTTCTCTGCCGGCACAGGTCCTGATTCGCGCCCTCTGGCTCAAGACGGCCGCGCGACCGATGGCAAGGGAAGCCATCGTCATCGGGGACGGGCCCATCGTGGGCGCACTCCGCAAAGAACTCGGCGATCGCCCGAATCCCCCGTTCAAGATCGGTCGACACCTCCCGGCGCCGACCCGCAACGGTGTCGATCCCCTCCAGGGCATCGACATGATGGCTATGGATCTCATCATTGTCGCCCAACTGGCCGACGGCGATCCCACCATCGATCGCTTGGCCGCGCTCAATTTTCACGGCACCACGGTCGTCGATGCTGCAGGCGCCTATGCCTCGCTCACCGGACGGATTCCCATCCGGCAGGTCGATTCACGATGGTTCATCGCCACCGGTGATTTCTCATCCATTGCGACCTCACCATTCCACTATCTGCAGCGCGTCTTCGATCTTCTCGTCGCGACGACGCTGTTGGTCCTCACGGCGCCGATTCTTCTCATTGCAGCCCTTCTCGTGTTTCTCGGCGATGGCGTTCCAGTTATCTACCGACAGGAACGACTCGGTCTCTATGGCCAGCCATTCGAGCTCCTGAAGCTGCGAACCATGAGGAAGGGTTCAGATGAGAAGGGTCCAACCTTCGCACAGGCCAACGATTCCCGGGTTTCAACAATCGGGAAACTGCTCAGACGCTGGAGGGTCGACGAACTCCCGCAACTGTTCAACGTGCTGCGCGGCGAAATGAGCTTGGTCGGGCCACGTCCCGAACGTCCCGATGTGGCCGCGCGATTCGAAAAGAAGATCCCCTTCTACGCCTATCGTTACTCGGTTCGTCCGGGGTTGACCGGCTGGGCGCAGATCCACCTTCCCTACTGCGCTCGAACCGAAGACCACATGATCAAGCTCGAGTTCGACCTCTACGCGGTCCGGCACCACGGTCCGGCCATGTACGCCATCGTGCTGTTGCGGACTTTGGGGGCGATCGTCTTTCAAAAGGGGCGGTAGAACGAGCACCATCCATCGCTTGACACCGGATGGACCCACGCACATACTCGGCTCGGTTCTTTTGAAATTGACGCATCCAATGGGGGTGTCCCGCGTCTCGCGGGGCTGAGATCAAACCCCTAGAACCTGATCCGGGTCATGCCGGCGGAGGGAACTGGAGCATGTAATGCCGTGTTCTCCGCTGGTCTCGACCAGACCGCAACGGAGAATCGGCATGTTTTTGTTCCGACAGATTCCAACCGCGATCATCCTCGCGACCATCGCAAGTACCGGCTCTGCCGCGGAACTCCAAGGCCGACTCGTCGACCAGCAGAGCAAGGAACCCATCGCCAACGCGAGCCTCTCCGCGACCGCCGCGGAACTCCGGGTCGATGGAACCACCGATGGTGACGGTAACTTCAGCCTCACCCTGCCCGATCCACCTCCATTTTCCGTCCGACTCCAGGTGACGGCGCCCGGGTTCGAGCCCCTCGATCTCAACATCACCGATATCCCTCACACACGGATGCTCAGTCTTCAGACCGAGCCCGTGATCTTTCGCGGTGAAGTTGCGGTCACCGGGATGCGAGCCACGGTCGGCGAGACCCCGGTAACGGTCACCAAGATCAGTCGTGATGAGATCGAACGCGACTACTGGGCCCAGGATGTCCCGATCCTTCTCGAGAAGACCCCTGGTTTCTATGCCTACAACGACAGCGGGAACGGGATCGGTTATTCGTATTTCTTTCTTCGCGGGTTCGACATGCGGCGCACCGCCATCAACCTCAACGGCGTACCCCTCAACGACGCCCACTCGCACGGCGTCTTCTTTATCGATCTCGCGGACTTTCTCTCCACGACCGACGAGATCCAGGTCCAGCGAGGCGTCGGGACGAACCTCTACGGCGGCAGCGCCATCGGTGGATCGGTGGACATCCAGAGTCGTCAACCCCTTCCGGAACGTCGCCTCCATCTCGCCATGCTCGGCGGTTCCTTCGGCACGAACCGGCTCACCTTCGAGTTCGACAGCGGACTCATCAACGACAACTGGGCGATGACCGCAAGGTACTCACGAGTGGAATCAGACGGTTATCGCGATCTCAGCTGGTCGGAAATGTGGAACTACTACCTCTCAGTGGTCAGGTATGGCAAGAAGACCAGCTTGCGCATCAACCTCTTCGGCGGCCCCGAAGAAACCCACCTTGCGTATGAGGGTATCACCAAGGCGTATCTCGACGGTGAGGTCACCGGTGACCAGAGGGTCGACCGCCGTCACAACCCGCTCTCCTATCCAAACGAGATCGACAACTTCTTCCAACCCCACTACCAGGTGATCCACAGCTGGCAGATCAACCCCGATCTGGCCTGGCAGAACACCCTCTATCTCTTTGAAGGAGTCGGGTACTTTCAACAGTTCAAAGAGGACCGTTGGATGCCCGAGTACGGGCTCGACCCCATCGAACTCCCGGACGGCTCGATCATCGACAGCACCGATCTCGTTCGCCGCCGCGAGGTCGACGAGTGGGACGCCGGCTGGATCCCGAATCTGGAGTGGAGCCACGGCAACGGCCGCGGCAGCCTCCAGGTCGGCGCCGCGTTCAGACTCCACAACGGCCGCCACTGGGGATACGTCCAGTGGGCCCAGTTCTACCCCCCGGAACTCGATCCCGACCACCGGTACTACGACTACCGCCTCGACAAACAGACCGTGCAACCGTTTGTCCAGGAAAATTGGCGATTCAACGACAAGTGGAACCTCATGGCCGGTCTGAATTGGACCCACCACCGGTACGACATGTACGACGACAAGCTCAAGGGCGTCGAGGTGGATGAGAGCTACTCGTATCTCCTCCCGCGGCTCGGGGTCACATTCCGCCCCACCGAGCGACTGAGCTTCTTCGCCAATGTCTCGCGCGGCGGTCGCGAGCCGGCCTTCCGGGACATCTACGACCCACAGAGCTACTGGTCCCCTCCTCCCCTCTCCCTCGAACCCGAACAGCTCACGGACTATGAACTCGGCGGCACCTACGCGTGGCCAGCCGGTCGCGCTTCGCTCAACCTCTACTATCTCGATTTCGACAACGCCATCGTCTGGGCCGGCGGGCTCGACAACAACGGGAATCCGGTGACCGCCAACGGAGCAGTCACAGAACACCGCGGTGTGGAACTCGATTTGGAGTGGGCGCCCATCCCGGCCTTCGGCGGTCGCCTCGATGCGGCCTGGTCCAACAACCGCATAGTCGATTTCATCGAGCACGACTACGACGGGAACGCCATCGACCACTCCGGAAACGCGTTGCCCGTGAACCCCGAGTGGCTTGTGTCCCTCGAAATTCATGGCAAGGCCGGCCCGGTCAAGGGCGCTCTTACCGTCCGCTACGTCGACGCCTTCTACCTCGACAACACCGAAGACATGCGCAAGTACCCCGAGATCCGTGACGATCCCGACTACATTCACCGGGTCAACGATGCCTACACCGCCATCGATCTCGGTCTCGAGGTCGATCTCGGTCAGACCGTGGCCAATGCCATCCAAGCGCAACAGGTCAAGGCCACCTTCCGGGTCAACAATCTGACCGATTCCCTCTTCACGACTTTTGGCTATTTCGACGGCACCCAACCCGTGTGGATCCCGGCGGCAACAAGGAGCGCCTACGCGGGGCTCGTTTTCGACTGGTAGCAGGCGGCAGTACGGATACGAGATGCGAGATGCGTGGCACGAGATGCGAGATGCGGGATGCGAGATACGAGATGTGGCCTGAGGCCTGCGACCTGTGCCCTGCACTTTGCCGCGCTGCGACGTGCCCTGACGGCGCGTCTCAGCTAGTCTCACCAGCGAGAACGAGAGAACCACGGCCACCAACAAGATGTTGAGATCAATCGTCGTTTTTATTCTGCTGCTCGGCGTACGAGCGTCCGCCCGGTTTTTCTTCCGGCTCCGTGAAGACTGGATGCCGACAAAGCCGAAGGAGATGGCTGACGATGCTCGAATCGTCGCGATTCTGAATCACACCAGCCTCTACGAACCCCTGATTGCAGGTTTCGCCTCCACCAAGCTCTTGTGGCGCTTCGCCCGCCACGGGGTCCTCCCGGTCGCCGAGAAGACCATGAATCGGCCCATCGGCCTGTTCTTCAAGTTTCTTGTGCGCCACACGGTCACGGTGACTCGGCAACGCGATTCCACATGGCAGGACGTGCTCAGCAAGATCGACGATCGGGCACTGGTGGTGATCCTCCCCGAAGGTCGGATGAAACGCAGAGACGGACTCGATTCCAAGGGTCGGCCGATGACAGTTCGGACGGGGATTGCGGAGATTCTCGAAGCCCTTCCAGATGGCCGGATCCTGACGGTCTACTCCGGCGGACTCCACCACATTCAGGCGCCGGGAGAGCGTTTTCCACGTCCCTTGAAACCGATCCTCTGCCGGTTCGAGATGATCGACATCGTAGAGTTCAAAGCCCAGATCGCGGCCAAATTTCCGGACCTGAAGTTCCGAGCTGCCGTCGTCGCCGAACTCACCGAGCGGCGCGACGCCTACTGCCCTACCGAGCTGCAACCGCCGCCCACACCCAAACAAGGTTGATGACCTTGACCGTGTATGGTTCATCACTTGCCGAAACCGGCCGGATGATGCGATCATGAAGTATCCGCAATCGCATCCGGGTCGACCCGGTATCTGTGCTGCGAACCTGCTGCGGGAGGGTAATATTGCCGCGCAGGGATGAGTTGGAGGCGCGTTGGGTACCGAATATGACCCTCGGTTAATCGCCGAGGCGCAGACCGAACTGGCGAGGTATCTGTCGGACGAGATCGCTCCGATGATCTTCGCGGGTTCGGCGGAAATCCTCTTCAATGCACCACCCGAGATCATGGCTCGGGCGATGCACGCGTGGGTCGGTATGCAGCTGCAAGGACCCAACCCTTCTACAGCGAACGACTACCTCCTGCATTCGGCTCGCAAGGTCCACCATCTCGGCGAGCTTGAGTTGATTCCGAAGACGGATCTGAGGGCTTTCCTCTCGAAGCTCTTTCCCTTGTTGGTCAGTATCTGCCCCGAAAGCGATCGCGTCGATTTCGCGGCTAATCTCCGCGTCCTCGATGCCGATGGCACTGAAGGTAGTGGGATGGCAGCCCGGATCTCGGTCAGCCGGAGTCCCGCCGGAGCGTCCACGGGCCCCGTTGACGCCTACGCGCCCGCGGGCGACGTCGATCCGGCCCAAAGCGGCGCCTACCACGCCCCTCCACCGAGCGGTGGTTACCACGCCCCTCCACCGAGCGGTGGTTACCACGCCCCTCCACCGAGCGGCGGTTACCACGCCCCTCCACCGAGCGGCGGTTACCCGCCCCCTCAATCGGGTGGTTCCCAGCAACCGCAACCCACGTCCCAGCGGTTGGAACAGGCGCCCGAGGCGCCAAGACAACCACCTCCAGCCGGGGGGGGGACGCCATCGGCCGCCCAGGGTCAGCCGACCGGCGACGTCCAGACCGGCGCCCAGATCGATCGGTTGAATATGCTTCTTGACCGCTGGGAACGGGTGGCGGCATCCACACCCAGTGCTCCGTCGACGGCTAATCTCAACGCCACCCTCGCGGGCGCCGAAAGTGCGCTCTTGTCACGGATCATCGACGAAGTCGCCACATCATCGCACTCGACCTCGGACCTCAACAACCAGCTGCGGTACCTCAACCAGGCCGGAATCGGGGACTCAGGAAGCGGAGTCTTCAGAGCCCTCAGCAGCGCGCTCCCCGATTGGGCGCCCGCCTACTCTCCCGTCACCGATGGCCAGGATGCGCCACCGCTCTCGGGCGCGGCCGAAACCATGAAGAAGGTCGTCGATCTCGCCAAAGATCCGGCCGAACTCAACGAGCGTTTCCGAGAGCTGATCACAACGGCGGTGGATGAGTTCAACAACGGCTCTCTCGGGAGGGCCGTCACCGTCGTCGATCTCGCCCAACGGATGATCTCGCAAAAGGAGGTCGATGCCTCCCTTGCGGCCAACATCATCGATCAGACCTCCGAGAAAATCGATGAGAACCAGCTCCGAAAATACGCGGAGAACGAAGACAAGCGGCTGTTGCTGCGCCGAATCCTCGGATTCTTCCCCTCCTTCCAGGTCGACAATCTGATGCAGGATCTGGGGGAAGAGGACCGTCGCGACCGTCGCCGCCTGATCCTCCGGCTGCTGATGATTCACGGCGACGCGGCGCGGGGTCGGGCCATCGAGGCTCTCGAACAGTCGCTCTCGGGCAATATTCCACAACCCTGGTTCGTGCAGCGCAATCTGATCTATCTCATGCGGTCCATCTCTTCGAGCGAGGACCACGACATCGACAAGGAGATTGACCTGTTGGTGAGGACCTCGGTCCCCGGTGGTGAGCTCCCGCTGTTGCGGGAAGCACTGACCGCTCTCGGACAGATCGACCACCCACGTGCGGTGAAGACCCTGGTTGCGCGGGTGAGTGACCTCGAGGATGTCTTGCTGCAAAAGGGCAACGCAGCCCACCGGACATCCGAGATCCAATCGCTGCTGGACACGGCCATCAAGGCCATGATCCGCTTTGACTCCAAAGAAGCCAGGCAATGCGTCATGACCCACGGCATGAAGCGACGTCCCGAGTTCGGGAACACGCTGGCAAGGCTAGCCATGCTCGGCGGACAGGATCTCTCGGACGACCCGGCGACCATCTCCAGAATCATCGAAGGCATCAAGGCCGAACTTCCGATCAAGGTCTTCGGCGTGTCGGTGAAGACATCGAAGAAGGCGCAGAATCTCGAGAGTCTCTTCGAGAGCCTCTCCGGAACCGACATCCCAAAGGTACGCAAGGTCTATGACAGCATCGTCAAGAAGTTTCCAGGCGAACGGTTCGCCAACTCAGCCGCCAAGTTCCTGACAAAGCTCGGCAGCAAGACAACCATTGACGACACGCAGGACGGCGATGACACCATCACCTCTCTTTCGGGTGACCTGGCTCTCTTTGGTCTGCCCAATCTCATGCAGAATCTCGCCGATTCGAGAGTGGAGGGTATTCTCACAGTCCTCGACGACGCCGGAAACTCGACCGCCAGCATCACCTTACGTGACGGCATGATGATCGACGCGAACACTCTTGATCTCAAGGGAGACACCGCGGTCTACCAGCTTCTCGAACGGCCGATCCTCGGCAGGTTTATTTTCGTCAACCAGCCCATCGAACCCGCGGCCGACGGATCCCCCGCCACCGGAATGGCCGTCATGTCCCTGCTCATGGAGGGCATGCGCCGCTACGACGAGTTCAATCGCGCCTCGGCGGTGATCCCCGACGAGGCCCAGTTCGCCGCCACCGGGAAACAACCAACGAGTCTCCTGGATGAGGACGACGCCGACTTCGTCAACGGAATCTGGGTCCAGGCCACCCAGGGGAAAACACCCCTGACGGTCGAACAGGTATCCAAGGTCGACGGCTATCGGATTTACCGTCTCTTCGAGCACTGGCTCCAAGAAGGAGCGATCGAGCAGAAATCCGAAGACGCGTAATTCTCAGTTTTAAATTCTCAATTTTTAATTTTTAATTGCATCACAATCGTACCAAGGTGGTCTGCGATGTAATTAAGAATTCAAAATTCAAAATTTAGAACTGAGAACTAGGAACTCTTCTCTGCGAGCCGGATGAACTCCTGCTGCGCCGCCCGGACCGCTTGGCCCTTCTTCGGTTTTCTCCGGACGTAGCGGCCGTTGGGTCGAAGATCCCAGGCCGTGTGGTTGTCGTTCTCGAGAACCTCGAGGATCGTGTCGATCTCGGTCCTGAGCGCCGGGTCGATCACCGGCGCCATGGTCTCCACCCGACGGTCGAGATTCCGCTTCATCCAATCCGCCGAGCCGATGAAGATCTCCGGATCGCCACTGTTTTGGAACCGATAAATGCGCCCGTGCTCGAGGAAACGCCCGAGCACCGAGAACACCTTGATGGTCTCGGATAGACCCTTCACTCCGGGTTGAAGGATGCAAAGACCGCGAATATTGAGGCTGATGGGCACTCCTGCTCGACTCGCGAGATAGAGTTCACGTACCAGAGATGGATCCTGAAGCTGGTTCATCTTGGCCTTGATTCCGCACGGCCGCCCGGCCTCGGCGTGTTCGATCTCCCTTCGGATGAGCTCGCAGAACCGATCACGCATGAACCTCGGCGCCACGAGCAGTTTGTGGTAGTCATCAAATGGCGTGGCACCAGTGAGTTCGTTGAAAACCGCGGCCACATCCTCACTCAGTTCGGGATCGCAGCTCAGAATCCCGAGGTCCTCATAGATTCGAGCGGTTCCGGTGTGGTAGTTCCCGGTACCAGCGTGGACGTATCGGCGAATCCCGTCCGCCTCCTCTCGGAGGACGAGGGCGAGCTTGACATGTGTTTTCAGCTTCTCGACCCCATAGGAGACGTGGACACCCTCCTTCTCGAGCAGCCGTCCCCACTCGATATTCGGGGCCTCGTCGAATCGAGCCGTGATCTCCACCAGGACAGCCACCTGTTTGCCGCGCCTCGCTGCCTCAAGGAGCGCCGCGATGATGGGCGATTCGGCCGAAGTCCGGTAGATGGTCAGCTTGATGCCGAGGACGTGAGGGTCGGTCGCCGCCGCTTCCAGGAACCGGAGTACCGACGTGTCGAAGTCCTGATAGGGATGGTGAACGAGGATGTCGCCACGACAGATCTCCCGGAAAATTTCCGACGGGTCATCCCCGGACACGTGACGCAGACGCGGGTGGGTCACAGGGCGGTGTGGAGGGTACCGGAGTTCATCGTGACCGGGGATATTCAACCGCAGCAAGTCGGCGATCCCGAGGAGCACCTTCATCGAGTAGACCTCGTCCGGGAGACAATCGAGCTGATCGCGCAGCCATTCCCGCATCTTCTTCGGCATCTTGGATGAAACCTGGAGTCTGACTTCGCCAGCGAATTTCCGTGCCTTGAGTTCAAAAGCCACCTGTTCGACGATGCTTCCCGGAGCGTTCAGGTCAGGGGATAAATTGACTCCGGTCGGGTCGTTCTCTTCCGCTTCGGCCCCACGCGTGAGGCGAAAGAAGTAAACAGGTCCGATCTTCGCCTTGGGGAACAACAGATCGAGGTTTGCCGCGATGACCTGCTCCAGCGGAACGCACCCTCGTCCATCTGCCAAGGGCACCCAACGCTGCCGGTTGGAAGGCACCTTGATCCTGACAAACCTCTCGCGCTTCTTTTCTTTGACCACAACGGCAAGGTTGAGGCCAAGGCTCGAAATAAAGGGAAATGGGTGCTCGGTGTCCACCGCCAGCGGCGTGAGGATCGGCAGAACCGCCCGTTTGAAATAGCCCGTGAGCTCGCGGCAGATATCGTCGGCGAGATCCGCGTGGTCAAGGATCGGGTAACCGGCATCGACAAGCGCCGGCCTGATCTGACGACCGAGGACCACCGCGAGTTCGCTCACCTGCGCGAGGATCTCTTTTCGACACGCGTCGTATTCGTCCTGGGGGGTACGCCCATCGAGAGAGATCTTGGTCACACCCCGCCGGATCTGCCTCTTGAGACCACTCATCCGTTTCATGAAGAATTCATCGTGAAGCATCCCAAGGATCCCCGCGTACTTCACCTGCTCGAGCAACGGCACCTCGGGGTCCCGCGCAAGTTCCAGAACGCGATGGGCGAACTGGAGCCAACTCAACTCGCGATTGATGAAGGTCTCACCATCGATGGCGGAGGTCTTGGAGGCTCTAGCCCGCACTTCTCACCAATTTTCTACTGCGGCCGGCGATGCACAGCACCCAGCAGCGCTTTCTCGTTTCGGGGTGCTCAACGGACTGCAAGTACGCCTCCGCGCCCCTCAAGTCGAAAACGCAGCTGGGCACGGTACCTCGCCGGCCTCGCGACGAAACCTGGTGAGAAGAGCGGGCTCATGGTCATCATCATTGATATCGTTTCCCGGGCCATCCATTATATCCAACCGATGCCCTGAGCACAGAACGTCGCCCGAACGGGCGGAACCTACTCCTCGCCGATGCGGCTGAGTTCGGGTTCAAGCTTCCACAGACTCGTAGTGGTCTCGGTGATGGACTCGATCGCCGACGCAAGCCTTTCCCCGTTGCGATTGCCGAGGGAGGCAGCCAGAGTCTCTCGACGCGACGGCCACGCATCCACCTCGGAGAAGCTGTCAAAACCGTAGAAGAACGTCAGTTCGGAGCCATCGCCGCCGATGGCGTTGGCATAGCACATCCATCGCATGTTCCCGGTGTGCTCTTCAAATGCCCGACGGACCCGTTTTGAAAGCGCAGCGTACTCGGTCATTTTGCCATCGGCCACCTGCACCGTGGCGACCCAAAGGAATTTCGGCGGGTCGTGACTGGTCCAGGGATTCGACAACTCGTCAACCCGGGAGATCACACGGTCTGAAGATCCCACTCCTCGCGTCAGAGCATCCTTGACGGCGCCTCCCTCAACCGGCCCGAGGACATCGACAAGGATCCTGCGGTTGGAGGGCCACTCATCGAGCTCCGCCATCTTTGAAAAACCACGAAAGAAGGTCAGTCCGACATCCGGACCACCTGTGAGCTCTCGAAAGACCACCCAGTTCGATCCATCGGCGTGAGCGTCGTGAGCCTCGATCAGGGTCCTGACAGCGGTCGTCCACGGTCCGATCTGAGTCTTGTCGACATCAGCCTGGACAACAAAAAGATATGGAGGTGAGCCGGGGCCATCGTGGGCAACGGTTGAAACGGCAAAAAGCAGAATAAGAACGGCAATCACAATTGAATTCTTCACGATTTCCCCCTACCAGTCGAAATCGTCAAAACCGAAACCAGGATCGATCATTGGCTCACCGAAATCCATCTCGGCCTCGAATCCGGGATCGTAGCCATCGTCCATTCCGGCACCCCCGACGTCCCCATGAACACCGGATGGGATTTCGATGAAATCGGTCGGCGACCCACCTGCATAGCCCATATCGGGGACCTGTTCGGCGCCGGGATAGTCCTGCGGCAGATAATCGTTGGCGATGTGCTCGGGGAAGGTGGTCACCAGGTCGTCATACGGGACGGCGATGGGTTCACCCCAGTTTCCGTCGCCGGGACCCCAGTCAATGCCGGGCGGCGGCACCACGATGGGCGCGTAGATCGGATAATAGGATGGCCAACCCCAACCGTATCCCCAACCCCAGCCGGGGCCGCCGAACCCGTAGCCGCCATAAAATCCGCTGTAGGTGTGGTGGCTCACGATCCTCGACTGGCTTTCCTTCACGCGTTGCTTGTTCGCCTCACGGGACGCGCTTTCTTTGCGGTAGAAGTCCGCCATCACGTCCTCGATATCCCGTTTCTTCTCCTCCTTCGTCTGCGGCATGTCCCGGTGGACCCGGATATGCATGGTCGCGTGAGCCGGCTGCAGACCCGCATAGGTCACAGTGAGCCGGATGACGAAGAGTTCGATCTCAGCCTCGATCGCCGGGGCCTGAAAGATAGCTTCAGCCTGGTCATCGTTGTAGAGCGTGCCGCCCTGTCCCTGAACGATGTCCCACCCGTAACTGTCCGGGTGCGGTCCATCCGCCGGTGGGGAACCGCCGAGTTTAACGGCCGTTCCCTGCATCACCTCGAGCTGCCCCGGAACGGGCTCCGCCGAGATCTCGGGAGCCTTCGATTGGGCGCCGACAGCCGCCGATGCGAGCAGCGCCGCCAACAGCAGTGCACCGATCATCCGGGGTTTGTTTCGTTTCAACACTCTCAACCTCCATCACCTCGATCGTGGATGCATTCCTCCTCAACAAGGAATGAACGCCCGCCATTGTAGCGCCGCCACGGTGGGCGGTGGCAGTAACCGCCCCCGCAGGCAGTCAAACGCACCCGATTTGCTAACGGGGCTTGCCAGGGCGTAGTTCTCGAACTACCACCGATGTTGAAGGGGGTGTCCGGCTTCGCCTCTGGCTACGCCGTGACAGGCTTCGTTCTCTCCTTCGGATGTGGGTAAAGGCATCCGGCTTGCCAAGGCGTAGTTCTCGAACGACCACTGGCGCCCCGGGAAGAGTCCGGCTTCGCCTCTGGCTACGCCGTGACAGGCTTCGTTCTCTCCTTCGTTCGAGAACGAAGCCTGGTGCCGGAGGAGGGAGTCGAACCCTCACACCCTTGCGGGCGGCGGATTTTGAGTCCGCTGCGTCTACCATTCCGCCACTCCGGCTCGGCGATCATTCTCGCGCTCAATGGCTCTCGGGTCAACCCTCCCGTGAAGCGGGTGGTTCAGGAATCCAGAGTTCGCCCGCGTCGCGACGCCGTTCGACCTCAGATCCGACCTCGGTGGCACGATGCTCGTCGATTCCCGCATCGCGACCGAGATAGACGGTCTGGGAGGGGAAGGCGAAGCCGGTCCCAGCCTCTTCGACGATGCGCATGATCTCGAGGTTGAGTTCCTCGACGACCGCGGTGTACTCGTTGTAGTCGGTGGTGTCGATCCAGCTCAGGATGCCGATGTTGAGAGACGAGTCCCCAAAGCCGGTCATCCTCACCCGGAAAGACCCCTGGAACACCCTGCGATGGCCGGCCATGAGTTTCTTGACTTCATCGATGACGAATTCGATCTGTGATCTGGTCGTTCCATAGATCAACCCGACGGTGGGATTGAAGAGGATTCGATCGCGTACGCTCATGTTCTCCACTTTGGATGTGGAGACAGAACCGTTGGGAATGGTCACGATCGTTCTTGCGCTGGTCCGCAGACGGGTGGATCGCAGCCCGACCTCCTCGACGGTTCCTGATGTGCCTCCAATATCAACGAAGTTGCCCCGCTGGAACGGTCGATCGGAAGCGATGGCCAAGGCGCCGAAGAAATTCTCTATGGTCTTCTGGGCAGCAAAGGCGACGGCCAGACCGCCGATCCCAAGACCGGCTATGAGGCCCATGACCCGAACTCCGGCCGCATCAAGAGCCAGAACTGCAACCAGGGCCCAGACACCAATCCGGGCGACTCGAGCGAAGAGCGGAATGAAGCTCTTCGCCAGGGAACCACCGTCATCGGCCACGGCCCTGACCATGAGCCTCGCTCCCACCGAGACCCACGAACTCAGCAGCCAACCGAGGATCACGACCGCGAGGAGGCGCCAGAACACCGCCAGGCCCTCCTGAACCGGCACCGCAAGCCCGAGCCACTGGGAACCAAAAAAGACCGCACCCGCAAAAAGACCGGCACCGAGCGGTCCACCGACCACCGAGGCCAGCTCGTCATCCCATTCCACATCGGTTTTCTTCACCGTTCGGCCCAGCGTGGACAACAACGGCCTCTTGAGGACACGTGCGGACACCCACCCGACACCGAGAAGCAGAAGCAGGCCGAGAGCCTGCCACAGCTCGATTTCGAACAGCCGGATGGTGAAGAAGGCGGTCGGCAAGTGGTCTCCCAGCCAACCGTATCCATGAACCCGATACAGTTCGTCGATGGCGGACACCGTGCCCTGATCGAAAAGCCACGCGTGTCCCCCGCCCTCTCGGTTGCGCACATGGAGCCGGATCGGAATCTGACGATCATCCACAACCAGGGTTGTGAGAATCTCCTGGTTCGGGAAGAGACCGTCATCGACAGTGCCGCTCTTCTGGTCGGAGACGGCCTGCGGGTCAACCCAAAACGTCTTGTCGAGAACGATCTTGAACCTGTGTGCGAGTTTCGCGCCCCTTGTGGCCCTTTCGGACGGTTTGATGGCGCTCAGATCCAGGTAGCGGGCCGCGGTTGCGTAGTCACCTTCTCGAGCGGCTTCGAGGTAACCCACAACGGTCTGTCGCGGGCTTTCGCGCTGAAGTGGAGTTGATGGCGAACCGAGACCCTCCTCGAAATCACCTTCCGCCATCGCAACAACGGATGAAACGAGAGTCAGAACTGCAACAACCAGAATCCCGCCTAAGGGCCGCATCTTCAATTGGTTCCTCCGTCCCAAACCAACCGGGCCGCGGTCTCTGCAAGGCGAGCCTGAGCCGATTCGTCGACCGGCGGAAACGGGAAATCCTCGAGTTCGTTGGTCGGCATCAGGTGGATATGGACGTGGGGAACTTCATAACCGAGGATCACGACAACGACCCGCCGGCATCCCAAGCGCTTCTCGAGGTGGTGGGCCACGGTTCTCGCCGCAGCCCACAGCGCATCGTAGTCCTCGCGCGGCATGGCGAAGACCTCGTCATAGGGCTTCTTGGGAATCACCAACGTGTGCCCCTCGACCCTGGGGTTGATGTCGAGAAACGCCAGATGATCATCATCTTCCCAGACTTTGTGGCACGGAATCTCACCGCGGGCGATCAGCTCGAAGATGGTTGCCATGTCTACCTCCTGCCGGGCTGGCTGGCGAAGACTACCACTTCGGATGGTTCTCGGGAGCACGCTCCGGGCAACTCCTCGCCCCAATCTGCGATCAGTTTGACGCCTTCTGCCATGAGGAGTATATTCCTAATTAGTGATGACGTTGGTTTGGAAACAAGGAGGATCGCGTGATCGCCTCTGACGAATTGCTGAATCGAATTGCTGAAGTTCTTAAAGCCATGGCCGATCCTACTCGCCTGAAGATCCTTCACAGCCTCCACCATGGCGAACGCTGCGTCTCGGAGATTCTCGAGAACGTCGGTGGCAGCCAGGCCAACGTCTCCAAACACCTCTCGGTCCTCAAGCGCGCCGGGCTCGTCGACTGCCGACGAGAAGGGCTGAACGTGTTCTACAGGATCATCGACGAAGGCGTGTTCACCATCTGCCGGAATGTCTGCGACTCACTTGAGTTGCGCGTCGACCGTGAACAACAAGCCATCCTCCAGGGCCGTCTCGCCATCGAGAACGCCGCGCCCAAGAATCACCGCTGACATTTTTCCGAACGGGAACCACCATGCCGATCTATGAGTACCGATGCACCGATTGCGGTACGGTCTTCGCCCGCCTTCAATCCATGTCGAATCCGGTCAAGGACATTCCCTGTCCGAAGTGCGAGAGCGAAGCCACCGAGAGGGTCCTCTCAACCTTCGCAGCGGGTTCATCCACCCGGAAATCTCCCGGCTGCCCCAGCGCCCCGAGCTGCGGCGCCGCCGGTGGTGGTTGAGGCATTTGAGCTGCCCGACCCGTGCGGTCGCATACGTTACAACTATTGAGCAGATGTGAAAACATTCGAGAAGGATTCTCATTCCGCGAGGACGATGCTAAAATCACGCGGTGAAAATCCGGGATCCGGCCACCTAGTCGACGCAGTCGTGCTAGGTGGCCTATTAGAAACACCATCCTTGGGAGGGGAACATGAAGAGAATGAGCAACCAATTCACTGCAGGACAAGCACTCGTGGTGCTTGGTCTGTGCCTGGCCCTCGCGCCGGGACTCCAGGCGGCGGACTCCGATCTGTCGACTTCCACCTCGTTGCCCAGCGCCGTTTCGTCGGGACAAGAATTCACGGTGACCGTCGGCTACTCCAATGCAGGCCCCGACGAAGCCGTCAGCGCCTACCCGAACAGCTACTTCGTGCCGCCGGTGGGTCTCGATATCTTCATCGACAACACCGTCAATGGCGACGGCTCGATGTACGACGCCCTCGCGGCATCGGCCGAGGGAACAGACACCCTGGGCAACGTGCCCGGACTCTTCTTCGATGACAACTATTGCGAAGAGGTTCTGTTCCAGAACCAGGGCGACAACGGTCTCCCCGACGCCGCCCCCGTCACTGGGCTGACCCCCGGCGCCAGCGGCACCTTCAACTACAGCACCACCATCCCGATGGAGGACTTCGCCTCCAGCACGGTGACCATCACCGAGCCCTCCTCGGTGGCAGCGTCGTATTTCGGGAACATCACATCGATTCTCGACGCCGCCTCGAAAAACGCTTTCTCGCGCGGCAGCTGCGAGAAGCTCGTCGGTGGCGAAGACGAGGAGATGTGCTCCTACATCTTCGACAACTGCTTCGGCGCCCGCGTGTCGCAGCTCGACGTTCCCCTGGATGCAGAATTCGAGTTGGTCAACGACGGCACTGCCAATCCGACCCTCGGCTGCGAAGAATTTGTTGACTTCACCCCGGGCAACATCGCGGTGCTCCGCCGGGGCGACTGCCAGTTCGGCACAAAGGCGTTTAACGCCGAGCAAGCCCTCGCCAGCGCGGTCTTCATGGTCAACAGCAACCTCTGCGGCGACTTCCCCGAGAGCGACCAGTGCGTCCTCGGCATGCTCGGAGGCGACCTCGGCGGTCTGACAACCATCCCGACCATCCAGGTCGCGCAGGCCAACGGTGAGCCGGTGATCGCCGCCCTTGAAGCCAGCGAAACGGTCCGCGGCATCTATGGCGACACCGATGTCTTCACTGCCCAGACCACCATCTTCCTGTCTGACGCGGCCGACACCGATCCCGATGAGACCAACGACGACAGCTTCCAGAGCGCCGCGGTGAGCGCCATTCCGGACCCGCCGGTTGCCAGCTTCACCTACTCACCTGCAGCGCCGACCACCGGTTCTCCGGTCATGTTCACCGACACCTCCACTGGCGCCCCGGCCTCTTGGGCCTGGAACTTCGGTGACGGCGGATCCAGCACCGAGCAGAACCCCAGCTACAGCTTCGCCAGCGCCGGCACCTTCACCGTGATGCTGACCGCGACCAACGCGGGTGGCAGCTCGGACAGCTCGATGGACGTTTCCGTCGTCCTGGGTGCTGATCTCACCGAGTCGTACTTCATCCCCGCCGCAGCTCTCGCTTCGGGTGATGCAGGTGCGTTCTTCCAGACTGACGTCGACCTCAACAACTCCGGTTCCGGCACCGCCAGCTACGCCTTCCTGTGGCTGCCCCGCGACCAGAACAACCCCGAGCCCACGCAGTCGGAGACCTTCCAGATCGCCGGCGGTGCGAGCTTCCGTTACGTGAACATTCTCGCCGAAGTCTTCGGACTCGAGCCCAATGTCGCCGGCGCGCTGGCGATCATCTCCAACGCGGGCGACCTGAAGATTATGAGCCGAACCTACAACGTGTCCACCGCCAAGGTTGCGGGCACCTTCGGTCAGGCCCTTCCGGGTGTCCCGGCCGTTCAGCTTATCGGCGCGAACGATACCCAGCGGATCATCTTCATGAGCGAGAACGACGACCTGCGCGCCAACCTCGGTTGCGTCAATGGCGTCAACGACACCCTTCAGGTCTCCATCGACCTCTACAGCAACGAGGGTGCGGCTCTCGAAACCGTGACCATGAACCTCGGTCCATGGGCCAACAAGCAGATCAACAAGATCTTCGAGGACTACGCGCCGATCAACGGCTATGCCGATGTCAGAGCGGCCAAGGCCAACGCGGGCTTCTACTGCTACGGCTCGGTGCTCGACAACGGCAGCAGCGATCCCACATCGGTGCTCCCGACCAAACCGTCCACCTCAGGAATCACCTACATTCCTGCAGCGGCGCTGATCGAGGGGACCGGTGGAGCGTTCTTCCAGACCGATATCGACGTCAACAACACCGGCGCCGGAATGGCGACATTCCAGTTCATGTACTTCGCACGCGGTGAAGACGGAACCACACCTGTGGCCTCCGATCCCATCACCCTCGACGCGGGCAAGGGCGCCCGTTATGAGAACGTCCTGGCGAACGTCTTCGGGCTCGAGCCGGGTGTCGCCGGCGCAGTCGGTGTGTCTTCCGACACCACCGATGTGATCGTCATGAGCCGGACCTACAGCGTTCCCTCCGCGAAGATTTCGGGGACCTTCGGTCAGGCCCTTCCGGGTATCCCGGAGGACATGCTCATGGTGACCGGTGAGAAGAAGCGCATCATCTTCATGACCGAGGACGATGCCTTCCGCGCCAACCTGGGCTGCATCAACGGCACCGGATCGAGCGTTGGTATCAACATCGAGCTCTTCGACTCCGAAGGCGCCTCGTTGGAGACCAAGGCTCTGAACCTGGCTCCGTTCTCCAACAACCAGATCAACAAGATCTTCAAGGACTACAAGCCGGTCAACGGCTATGCCGACGTCTGGACCAACAAGGCCGACGCGAAGATCTACTGCTACGGTTCCGTGGTGGACAACGCATCAACCGATCCGACCACCATTCTTCCGCAGTAGCGATCACCAACTTCAACCAAGAGCGGGGCTTCGGCCCCGCTCTTTTTTTATTGCCCGTGACCGTGACCGCAACCGCGACCGTTGCCCTGGCCGTGACCGTGGCCGCACCAGAGCACGCGGAAAACACCGCTCAGCGGGGCGTGCCGGGCACGCCATTGTGCCGCGACGGACTTCCGGCAACGCGGTAGGCTCCACACAATGGCGCTGCCGGGCAACCCTCGCGGTAAAGCGTACCGGTGCGGCTCTTCCGGCTGCAAAGGAGGCCGCCGTCGCTCCATCGGCGTGGTCGCAGTTCTTCAATCATCCTCCGCGCGACCACGCCGATGGAGCGACGCTGGGACGCCGCAGGCGGCCCAGAAGGCCGGAGCCGAAGGCCGCACCCGCACCCGGAGGTCCACCCCTACTCACCCATCCTCGCGTGGAGTTCGGCAGCCAGATCACCCCGACCCATGTTCCCGAGCACCCGGAAGAGGTTGTCGGGAAGATCCCGAACCCCCGGGTCGAGAGCCAATGCACTCGAGTAGGTCGTCGCGGCGCGATCCACCTGACCGTCGAGGGCAAGAGCCAGGGCAAGCCGGTTCATCAGCACCGGGCTTTCGGGATTTGCCACGAGAGCGAACTCGAAGGAGGCGACGGCGTTCGCGGTCTGCCCTTGGGCAAGCTGAGCGATTCCCAGGCGTCCGAGAGTCTCGGGGTCACCGGGACGGATCTCGGCGGCTTCGGTGAGCTTGGCCAAAGCCTCCGGCTGCCGACCCCGCCCATAGTCCCGGGCACCGGCCGCCAACAAGGCCCGGGCCAGGCCGGCGCTGTTCCGACTCGATGTCTCCGGGTTTCGTGCATAGCGGATCGCCAGCCTGAAATGGTGGATCGCCTGATCGAGTTGGCCGGCCTCTTCGAGCAGAACCGCAAGATTCCCATGCGGTTCATCGGCATCGGGTTGAATCTCGACAGCGCGTCGGTAGTATTCGACCGCCTCGGCTTTGCGACCCGCCAGATGGGCCGTCAGGCCCGCGTTATATTGAATCCTCGAGTCATCAGGCCACAACTCGACCGCCTGGACGGCAAGTCGGTAGGATTCCTGGAGTTTGCCCGCCCAACCGAGCACCTTCGAGAGCTTCATCAGCGCCAGCGCATGGGTCTGAGGATCGAGACCCGCCTCGACCCGTTTTGTCACCGCAGCCACCGATTGCTCGTTCCACCCGGCATCCTTGGAGACAATCCCTGATTGGGCCATGGTCTCGATGATGGCGAGCGCCACTCGCCGGTGAACCTCGATGGTCGGGTGGACATGGTCGAAGAAAAGATCGTCACCGGGAATGGAGTCATTGGACCACTCATCGGCCAGAAGGGTGAAATCCACCAGCGGGACTCCCCGTTCGACCGCCACGCTGCGCACGATCTCGGTCATGGGCCCGAGAGCTCTCAAGGGACAGATGTCCTCGTCTCTGGCCCGCTCGAAGGCCGCCCTCGCCTCGTCCAACCGTGAGGCTTCGGCCAGCAACCGCCCCTGAAGAAAAGCCAACTGAGCGTGTCTGGGGTCGATGGTTGCGGCCTCGTTGATCTTGGCAATGGCGGCGCCCATTTCGCTTTCAGACCGGAGTTGTCGAGCCGCGTTGACCGCGTCGTTGAATCGCTGCTCTTCACTTGCGTTGAGATCCGCCCGGTGCTCTGATTTGAACGGTCGAGAGCTCTCGAGGTTGGAGGCCGGGGTCACGAACAGCGTTTCGGCGCCGACCGATGACGCGATTTCGACCATCCGGGCCAGATTGAATCGATAGTGCTGCAGCACCTTGTCGGCGAGCTCGTCGTCACGGGTGTAGGCACTCGGTCCGATGGCATCATCAAGGAGCGTCTTGACCTCTTCGTCGAGGATGTCCGGACCGGTCTTCTGGCTCGACGGAGCGCCTCTGACCGACTCCACGACCTGTGACACGGCGGTCCAGATTCGCGTCTTCGATGCGATCGCACCCACGCCCCGGACCACCCTCGGCATGGCGATGATCTGGGGATAGCTCCGTCGCTCCAGGAACTCGTTGTGCCCCGAATAGACGATGAAGAGATCCGGCTCGTACTCGACGAGCTCCTCCATGAGAAGAGCCACCCGGTAGCTCGCATAGCTGACCCCGCCGGCATTGACGACCTCCCACCTTCTCGTGGGATCGGCCACCGGGAGCAGTTCGCGGAGCCATCCGCAAAACGAGGTTGTGTCGTCGTAGGGACGCCCGAAGGTCGTCGAACCACCGACACAGAAGACTCGAAACGCATCAGACGAGTCTGCCGGGAAGCTCTGTCGATTGAAAAGGGTGAGTTTGGCATCCGAGGTTGTGAGCCCACCGCTCCCGTCATCGACGAAGAGCCGTGTGGTGGCTGAGAACCCGAGATAGGGGTCAGTCGCGTAGGAGTTCGTCTTCACCCCGGCCACAGCCAGGATGCCTTCCAGGATGAGAAGAAAGACCACCGTCGCCACGATGGAGAAGACCACTTTCCGACTGATGGACATGGTTGGCGCCACCCTCTCCGCTCTGCCGATTTTCGGGCCCCGCACGGAGCCTCGCCCTAAGCTATCACTGCGGCGCATGGATCGTGAGGAGGAACACTCGCTAGGAGCTTGCACCGAATAGACCCTCGAGGGAAGCAATGGGGTTGCCGGTAGGGTTTTCGCCGAGGGTCGATTCGGCACAATCTCCTTCTGGGATTCGCTTTGCGAATCCTTGGAAATGGGGTAGTTATGGCTGGGATCGGCCTTTTTCGGTGATTTGGCGGGCGATGGAGGCTCAGGACGCCGACTCACGCGGTCGCAAGACCGGGCTGAGCCGCAAGGAGCTTGATGAGGTTGTGACAGAGGCAAACCAGGGTCCCACTCGGCGAGGACCTTGATCACACCAGATGATCCTCCTCCAGCCAATCCCTCATGGACGGAGGAAACAGGTACGCCTGATCCGGATTCCATGGACGGTACTTCTTCGAAGTCATGCTCTATCCTAATTGGGATAAGGACTGCGTCCCATACTCTTTTCCATCTTTTTGACCAACCCCTGGATCGTCTTCCGGGATTTGCGCAGCAAATCCGTTAGGAGGGGCGCCGCAGAGATTCTGTTGCGTAGCAACGAATCTATGCGGTGCAGCCTCCTAGCCCACTCTTCTCTGATAGGCTGCGAGAGCCGCTGAGGAGGCCCCATGACCGTGACGCCACGATTTCTGATCACTCTCCCACTCATCATCTGCACGACTCTCGTCACGGGATCTGCCATCGGCGCCGAGCAAACACTGATTCAGATCCACCGACAGCCTGATTCCGACCGAAACGACCTCATCGGGGCCGGGGTGACGATCGTCGCCGAGACCAACGATGCCTGGCTGGTCATCGGAGATCCGTCAACGGTCGAGGCGACCGCCTCGCGATTCGCCCTCGACACCCAGATCATCGCCGCGGACGCGCTCGAGGGATCTCTTGCCCTGGCGGGTCTGCGCACAGGTACCGACGAGCCCGTCATCGGGATCTGCGGTCGAGTTGTTGCCGGTGGAGATGATTGGCGCCTGGTCCAGAACTCCGGTGGGTTTTCCCAGTCTTGTTTGGCCTCTCCAGAGTTCTTTCTCTACATCCTGGATTTCGATCCCCTCGCGGCACACCGGCCACCACCCCATGAGTGGGCGGGTCTCGCCGATGGTTCTACTCGTCTGGTTGCCGATCCGCTGGTCCAGGAAATGGTTGATCTCATCGACACGAACGTGGCTCTGTCGCACTGGTCGGCCCTCACCCAGTCACCCACCTGGACCACCCGTCATTCGTCCTCTCAGGGTTGTACGGATGCAGCGGCCTATGTCCACGATCTGTTCTCGTCCGCCGGTCTTCAAACCGAGTACCAGCACCACACTTCGGGCTACGCAGACAACATTATCGGCACCCTGCCTGGATCCATCGAACCCGACAAGACCTATATTGCCATCGGCCACTTGGACGATCTCCCGTCCTCCGGCGCTGCACCGGGGGCCGACGACAACGCCAGCGGCACCGCCATGGTCACGGCCGCAGCCGAGGTGATGTCGAACTACTGCTTTGCCCGAACGATCAGATTCCTCGCGGTGACCGGCGAAGAACAGGGTCTCTACGGCAGCGATCACTACGCCGATCTCGCCGCGGCCCAGGGCGAGGATATCCAGGCCGTCCTCAATGGCGACATGATCGGCTGGGAGGGCGACGGCCAGCCCGCGGTGGAGGATTTGGACGTCAATTACAACACCGGGTCGGCGTGGCTCGCCCAGGCCATGGTGGACGCGGCCGCCGAGTACCAGACCGGAATCGCCGTCAACGCGTTCTCGTGTCCATCCATGACTTACTCGGACCATGCGCCTTTCTGGAGCAACGGATTCTCCGCCGTCTGCGGGATCACCGACAACGAAGGGTTCTGCGGTGAGGGCGGCAACTACCCCTTCTACCACCAATCGTCCGACACCATCGCCAACTGCGGCTCCGGCGGGCCAGACTTCGAGGCGGCAGCGATCCGCACCTATATCGCGACCCTCGCCCATCTCGCCCAGCCCATCGGCCGGATCCCAGACACCCCCATGGGACTCACGGCTCAGGGGGACGGTCCCAACCGAATCGCGCTGAACTGGCTGCCTCAGACTCCGGGATCCCAGGTCGAGGTCTACCGCGCGGCCGGTGGCTGCACCGATCCCGGGCCGTACCACTTCGTCGGCCAGAGCGCATCCAACACCTTTGTGGACACGACCGCGTCGGGCTTTGTCCCCTACGCCTACACGCTTGTCGCGACCGCAGCTGCCGAGTGCTCATCGGAGATCTCGGTATGCGTCGATGCATCAACCACAGGGACGTGCACCGAAGCACCCGTCTTTGCCGGCCTCGACCTGGTGACAAACTCTGCGTCATCGAACTGCCGTTTGACCCTCGACTGGCAACCGCCGGATCAGGTGTGGTGTGGTGGTCCGGTTTCCTACAACGTCTATCGGTCCACCACCTCGGGTTTCAACCCGTCGTTGTCGAACCGGATCGCGACCGACGTTTCCGCGACGTCCCTGGCGGACCAGGATGTCATCTCCGGGGAGATCTATCACTACATCGTCCGCGCCGTGGACCTCGCGCACGGCGGCGAGGACAGCAACACCCACGAGGTATCCGGAGCACCCACCGGCCCGGCCGTCGTCGGCACTTGGAACGACAACGCCGGCGACACGGGAGCCGCCAAGCTGGCCCAGGCAGGTCCATGGCACATCGCCTCCGGCGCCGGTCTGAGTGGCGATGCCTACGCCACCGGCACCTACGGCAACAATATCTGTGCCGCTCTGACCACGCCCTCACTTCTGCTCGACACCGATCCACAGATGACTTTCTGGACGAAGTACGACATCGAAAACAGCTACGACAAGGGCGAGTTGCAGATCTCCATCGACGGTGGGGCCAATTGGTCTCGAGTTCCCATGGCCTACCCCGGGAGCTCGAGTCACGAATATGACGAGTGTGACCTGGGCACGGGGAGCTTCTTCACGGGGGCCCAACCGACCTACGCTCAATTCACAGCCGGTCTCGCACCCTGGGCGGGTCTCGACGTCGTCCTCCGCTGGGAGTTTTCATCCGACGGCGGGGTCGTCGGAGACGGTTGGTGGATCGACGATGTGTCCATCACCGATATCGCGATCCCAGGGACCTGCTCGGGCGCCGAGGTGATCTTTGTCGACGATTTCGAGTCGGGAAACACGTCCGCATGGTCTGACTGATCCCCATCCGCAACCCCGTGGTCCCCGCAACGATGAGGTATCGTGAGGGACCGTGGATACCATCCAAACCCTCTCGACAATATTCGACTGGCGATCCGATGATCTCCAATGGCCCGTTACCACCGAGGTCGGGTCCGGTCTCTCCGGCGTCATCGCAACCGGCACGCGGGTCATGTGGCTCGATCCTTCAAGTGGTACGCTCGCCTATCGCGGCGTACCGGTCGAGGTCTTTGCTTCCAACCACGGATTCGAGGAGGTGGCATACCTCCTGATCACCGGATCGCATCCGGATGAAAACGTTCAGGATTTCGAGAGCTTTCGCGACCGTCTTCGTTCGAGTCGTCACCTTCCCGAGGATGTCGTCGCTCTCATCCGCGACCTCGACCCGGACACCCATCCCACCCGGCAGCTACGAGCCGGGATCTCCGCCCTCGGTTGCCACGAACTCTCGGTGGACGAAGACCTCAGCGGTGACCGCCACTGGAGAGAGTTGCGGATCGTCGGCCAGGTCGCGGCCGTGGCCGGGGAAGTCGCATCCCACCGCGCCAACCGCACGACACCGTCTTTCGGGAGTTCCGACAGCCTCTCGACATGGGTCTTGACGTGCCTCAACGGCTCCGAGCCCAGCGCAGACGACACGGCGCTGCTCGATCTCCTCTGGGTGCTCTACGCCGCCCACGGTCTCGACGCGCCGACCTTCACCTCCATGATCGTGGCCTCTTGTCTGGCGGATCCGTACTTCAACGTCGTGGCCGGGCTTTCAGCCCTCAGGGGACCCCGCCAGGGCGGTGCCAGCGAAGCGGTGCTGGACCAACTGAGCGCCGTAAAGGACCCACACCAAGCGGGATCATTTGTTCGTCGACAACTCGAAACCGGTCGAAGGATCGCAGGCTTTGGCCACCGAAGCTACAACATGCCGGACCCGCGGGTTGTCATTCTCCGCCGCGAACTCGCGATGCTGGCCAGACGGCGAGGACGCCCGGAGGTCTTCGATGTGGCACGGGCAGTGGAAACCGCCGCTTCCGCTGCTCTGGCGCCGCAAAACGTCCATGTGAACATCAATTTCTACGCTGCACCCATCTTCTCGCTGCTCGGCGCCGACCCGGCGTTCGGGCCCTGTCTCTTCGCGGTGGGGAGGATGGCCGGTCTGGTCGCCCTGGTTCGTGAAGCCATCGACACCATCCGACTCGTTCGTCCGCTCACCCGATACGTTGGATCACCCCCGCGATCGCTGGCCTCCCAGCAACCGAAATGATCGATCGCAGTACTCCCCCATCGCCCCAGACATATGGTCGTGGTCTTGACGGCCTCATCGCAGGTGACACGAGGATCAGCGAAATCGACGGGGTCGACGGTCATCTCAGCTATCGCGGATACCCGATCGAGGAACTCGTGGAGCACGCGTCGTTCGAAGAAGTGAGCTATCTGATTCTCAGGGGTGAGATGCCGACACCCGAGCAACTCGAGGCATGGGACACCGAGCTTCGGCGGTGGCGCCGGCCACCGGAGCAGGCCTTCGCCGCATTGGCCCGGGTGCCGAGACGCGCGCATCCGCTGGCGCAGTACCGAACCATGCTGACGGTCGCCGCCTGCCACACCCCGGAGCCCGAAGATCCGACCCTCGAGGCGCAATGGCGGCGTCCTGCGCGGATCCTGTCCTGGACCTCGGCTCTCGCAGCGGCGGCCATCCGTCACCTAGACGGGAGCGACCCCATCGAGCCTTCTGAGGATCTCGGTCTTGCCGGCAACTTCCTCTACCAGACCCTGGGCAGGGTCCCTCCAAGCTCGGAGATCCGCGCCTTCGAGGCAAGTCTCATCGTTCAAGCGGAACACGGACTCCACGCCGCGGCCTTCGCGGCCCTCGTCGTGATCTCGACCGGCGCCGATCTCGGTTCGGCGGTCCTTGCCGGAATGGGCGCTCTCTCGGGAGCCCGCCACGGCGGAGCCAACCAGCTCGCCTTCGAGATGATGGAACGTCTCGAGAACCCGGAGCAGGCACGGGTCTGGGCCCAGGCGGCTCTCGACCGCAGCCACCGCTTTCCCGGTTTCGGACACCGCGTCTACCGCTGTCCCGACCCGAGGGTTCGAGCCCTCGAGGGCCACGCAGAGCGCATCCTCGCCAACCACGGGATGGAACATCGCTGGGAGATCTATCTCGCCCTTCGCGAGGAGGTCGAGAACAGGCTCGGTCCCAGAGGCATCTTCGCCAACGTGGATTCGATCACGGGGCTGCTTTACCACCCCATGGGGCTCCCGGTGAGCGCCTTTCCCATTCCGTTCTGCCTCGCCATCCAGACCGGTTGGATGGCGCACTGTCTCGAGTATCTTCCCGATGGTCCCATGATCGAACCCGGCGCGGTTTACGTGACAAATTATGAATTATGAATTCTGAATTATGAATGACGGACTCCGTGATTCAACGTGGAGGCTGCTTGGAACCCTGCGACGGAAATTCACAATTCAAAATTCATAATTCATAATTGGTTGCTACACCTTCGCGCGGCTCGCGAGGAACATCTCACGCAGCTCGAGGAGCATCTTCGAGAAGCTCGCCTCGGCAAGGACCGCCTTGAGATCACTTGACTTGGCACCCGAGGCAAAGGCATCGAGGAAGCTGTCAGAGAGCTCGTAGAACCCGGTCAACGGCTCGAGTTCGAATTCTTCCCTGTGGGCTTCGAACCATCCGCGCCGCCCAACCTGTTCCCACGCGAGATGTCCGTGTTTGGGATCGCGGCGCAGCATGCCGTCGGCGATCTCGGTCACCTCGACGTGCAGAGCCTTGAGGATCGTGGCGCTGTCGTCGTCGCGCAGAGCACGTTCCAATCCCTCAGCCTCCTCCACCGGGCCCTTTTCGGAGTCCTCACCCGGAGGCGGGCGGGTCGACACATGGGTCACAGGCGTCTCCACCGAACCGACCTCGCAGGCAACCGAGGTTCTGGGCCTGTCAGGGGGTGGCGGCTCGGTCCCCGCATCCGCACCCTCCGCAGCAGTCCTCAATCCACCCGAAGAAACCTTGACCACCAACCGGCCGGGACGCGATTTCTGCGCAGGAGCGGGTGTCTCCTCGGGTTCGAAGATCGAGTCGAGGGTCTCTTCCTCGGTTTTGCTCTCGACGGGCGCCACCGGTTCGGGGTCTTTCTTCTTCTCGATCGCTTTCGTCGGTGCCTTGCCTCGTTTGATCGCCGACCGAAACTCGTCAAAGTACTGTTGGAGCCTTTCGGCGTCGCCGGTTCCGGTCCGACCGCCTGACGAGTTGCTCCGCCTCATCTCTTCGAGCTCGTGGAGACGGTCCATAAGGCTCGCACCATCACGGGGTTCGAGGATCGTCAACCGATCCTTGAGAACATCGTTCCCGGCGATGATATCCGCCAGATCCCGGAAATTGGCGTAGGTCATCAGCTCTTCGTAGTCCCCGCTGAATCGATCCAGAGGCGTCTCGTTTTCTTTGCGGACGACCAGGCGACGAAAGACGTCGCTTGGCAAGCCCTCTCGATACCAGAGCTCGCCGGAGTAATTCACCAAACCACGATGGACGATTCTGCGGAAGTTCACCAACAGATCGGTCAGTATTCGATTCGCGTCGATTGTGCTACCCCTGTTCTCTCTTCGGCCGATGCCGCGTGTCCCTCCAGATCACAGAATTGTACTGCGGAAGCTCTCTCTTGTCTCCAGAGCAGACACCAATGATCTCATTCGGGTTGGTCACGCCGCCATTCAACATCGATGACTCCGGGCTGGGACGAACCGAACCGACGGCTCGCCGCGCGGGAGATGGTCTGGCGTATCACCCGTCGACCCGGTGGAGACAGGAGGAAGAATCCGAGGCCGTCGGTGATGAGGCCTGGGGTCAAGAGAACCGCTCCGGCGATCAGAATCAAAAGACCGTCAAGCAGTTCCTCGGTCGGAACCCTGCCCTGACCCCACTGATCCTGCACCCGGCGAAGAACGCGCAACCCCTGAATGCGGGTCAGCGCGGCCCCCAACGCGCCGGTGAGAACCACAAGAGCAACCGTCGGCCAGACACCGACGACTTCGCCGATGCGGATCAGAAGATAGAGTTCTAGCAACGGGATCAGCGTAAAGAGGAGAAACAGCCGGAGAAACACTTGAATCCTCAGTCTTCCGGAACGGTGGCGTCATCTCTGGTCAAGGGGATGAAGATCGGGATTCCGACCTTGAGTCCGATCTGAACGATCAATGCCCAGTGATTCTGGGGAGATCTAGCCGCACCAAGTTCCATGGAGAAACCGAGGGCACCGGCGTTTGTCTCCGTTCCCACCGACAAACCATGATGGACCCCGTGTTCGTAATCCTCCAAATGCCGATAGCGCAGAAACTTCCCATAGAATCCACGTTGTGGCCGCGCACCCGATAGACGACGCACGCCACCCCAACCAAGGGTGGCCATGTGGGTCTCCTCGCTCGGGCCCCGCTCATACGTGTAGCCGGAAAAGACGCTGAATCTCCCGTGACGTGTCAACGAGACATATCCGCCGATCTGATACGCGATCCAATCAGGGGGGCCGAGCGCCAACCCCAGATTCGGGTAGAGTCCAAGGCTCCATCCGTCCTGCTCGGCCTCGACGAGGTCGGCGCCCACGCCTTGGGCGAAGGCATCGTGCCATGCATCCACATTTCGCGGCGGCTGGACCTCCTGGCCCACGGCCAAACCGGCTGCGGCCATCACCACAACAGCGGCCAGGCATGGAAGGATCAGCGGGCGCTGCATCACCAGAGCATGCTCATGCCGTCGAGAAACCGTTGCTTTGAGCCGAGTTCACTCTTCATGGCCGCCACATCGTCGCTACCGAGCAACTGGACCAGTTTGTCCACGGTGACCTGCCGATCGTCGTTGGTACAGCGAAGATCGAAATCGAGCAGGGTCAAGAGACCGTCGATGATTTCTTTCATCTGCTCGTTGAAACCGCGATCCAAGACCGCCAGCCCGGCTTCGGTGTTGTAGTAGGTGGACCGAATGTTGAAATTCGACGAATGAACGATGGTGAGTTCGTAGTCAAAACGCGCCACTTTGCCATGAAGAGCTACCGGCGGCATGATCGACGGCGAACACTCCGTCTTCGCAACGTCCTCGAGCAACTTCGGGTTGGCCTTCCAGCCCCACACCTCGACCCCGGCTTCCACCAGCCGGATGAGGGTCGGGAATGCGGCGAGCCGGATCCCCCCACTGCGGAGGGCGGCTTCGCGATCGTTAGTGATGATCCGCACCTTGACCCCACGGTGCACCGCGGCGATGAGGGCATCGGTGAGCACCGTTTCGAAATTCGGAAACGGAGTCATGATGTCGATCTCGGTAGAAGCCCGGCGGACCATTTCGACCATCACCGCGGCCGTCGGCCCACGGTCCCAGACCATGGAGTTGTCATAGAGAACCGCCACCCGCGTCTCGCCGGGAGGCTCGTCATAGGCTGGGAAGAAACGTTCGTTCATGTATTCATCAAGAGGCGTTTTGCCGTTGGGGTAGCGGCCGGTGGACCACAGGGACCGGAAACGCCGCTCGATGTGTTCCAGGGACCACCCGAAGTGCCGCGCCGCAGCCAGATCCGAGGACACCACCCATGACTTGAGAAAGATCATCTGAAGGTCCCACACCGCGGCACCTTCGACGAGCACACCGAAGTCGAGCCACCAGTGCTGAGGATTGAAATAAATATCCGAGTAGTTCCGTCCGCCGACAATCACCTGGCGACCATCGGAGATCAACAGCTTGTCGTGCATCCGCCCGTCATACGCCGGCGCCATTCCCCATTGGAGCCGGTTGTAGGGTCGGACGACCGCACCCCCTGTACGAACACCGTTGAAGGCCCGGGAAAACAGCTTCAAACCGGTGGCATCCGCAAGACACCGCGCGAGAAAATCGGGAGATGTTTCTCTCCTCTGGCTGACGACGTCGGCCAGGACATCCCTGAACCGGGTTCCATACTCGTCCTCGTGCCAGCTGTATGTACTGATGAAGATGTGGCTCTGGGCGGCCTCCAGGAGATCGAGGCGGGCCTCCCAGGCGCGACGCGGATCGGCAAGCAGTTCGACCTGGTTGTCGGCCGTCCACCTCGTTTTTCCCAGCCTGGCCACGACCTCGGTGAGATCTTCGGTGTCACCAGCCCACGCGTGCGCCCCACCCCAACCAAGGAGGTGGACACAACCAAGCGTGAACAACCCGAGAATGGTCAACCGCATCGCGACGAAACTCTAGCAGAATCGGTCAGCACACGGTTCAGTTAGGAGTTATGAGTTGAGAGTTATGAGTTAAGAGTTACATCGTAACCGCTCAATAACGCATTGAGGAGATCCTGATAACTCTGAACTCTGAACTCTCAACTCTCAACTTCAACCGAATCCTTCCATCCTCCGCTGCGTAGTACTCAGAGAGGGTGTTCTCCTTTTGAGAGACCAATCCAGTAAGATCAGGCACAATACATGCGGAAGTCCGAAAAGGAGCCTCGAATGAATGACCAGACAGACCGTCCGAGCTACGAACCCTCAGATGCCGGATCGTTTCCGCCCGAGCCGGTAGCACGTCTCAGCGCCGCCCAGAGGCTCGTCAAGGTCTTCTATGCACCCGGCGAGGTCTTCGAGGACATCAAGGCAAAACCGACGTGGGTTTTGGCTCTCATCGCCTATTTGCTGGTGGTGACCCTCACCTCGCTGGTTGTCTGGAACAATATCGACTTCGAAGCCAGCACCCGTGAGGCCATCGAGTCCTTCGGATTCGAGATCCCCGAAGAAGCTCTCGAGAAACAGATCGAATCATCAGAGCGCCGATGGTTCGTCAAACCCATTCTGACCGGGGTGATTTTCATACCCATCCTATTGGTGGTTGCGGCCGCGCTCTTTTTTCTGATGATGAAGATGGTCGGCTCGGATATCGGTTTCCTGGCAACCTATTCGACCATGCTCCACGCCTACTGGCCGGGAAAGGCCGTGTATTCGATCCTCCTCGCCATCATGGCGCAGACCCAGGGGCCGGTGACCGAAATGGGTCTCATCACCCTGTTGAAGTCCAGCGTTGCCGGATTTATGGGCGAGGGAACGAGCATGGTGGCCATCACCGTTGGTTCGTTCTTCGACGCGTTTAAGATCTGGGGCGTCGTCCTGCTGGTGATCGGTCTTTCAATCGTCGGACGGGTGGACCGCGGCAAGAGCACCTTTGCCGTGCTGGTTCCCTGGATTCTCGCGATCTCGATCACGGCCGGGTTGGCCTTCCTGCCCAGCCTCTTTACGTCATAGGTCAACGAAATATGAAGAAACCGCTGATTGCAACTGCCATCGTCGCCTTGATTGCACTGATTATTTGGGCGTCGGTACGCGACCGGAAACCACGAGGGAGCACCGTCGAGATTCAGGCCGCAGAGCGACGTTCGGTCTCATCGCGGGTCAAGGCCACCGGTGAGATCACCCCGGAGAAGAAGGTCGAGATCTCGGCCAAGGTGGTCGGTGAGATCATCTCGTTGCCGGTGGTCGAAGGACAGGGGGTCTCCGACGGCCAACTCCTGGTCGAGATCGAGCGGGATCTCTATGAGGGCGCCCGCGACCAGGCCCGGGCCGCGCTTCGTCAGACCGAGGTCTCGAGCCAACGTCTCGAGATCCAACTCGCCGACGCCCGGAGGAATCTCCGCCGAGTGGAGCGACTCCATGACGATCAACTCGTCAGCCTCGAGGCCCTCGACCAGGCTCAGCTCGCCGTCGACACCGCGGAGGTCGAGATCCGGGCCCAGCAGCACGCCATCGACCAGTACCGCTCGGCCCTCAAACGGGCGACCGACGACCTGGCGCGGACCACCATCAGATCACCCATGGATGGAGTTCTGATCCAACTCAACGCCGAGCAGGGTGAGACGGTCGTTCCCGGATCGACCAACCTCCCGGGATCGGTGATCATGATCGTCGCCGACATGTCGACCCTTCTCGCAGAGGTTGAGGTCAGCGAGGTCGATGTGGTCAATGTCCAGCTCGGCCAGGCTGCCGAGGTCACCGTCGACGCCCTCGGGGCCGACGAGCCCCAGCCGGGTCACGTGGTGGAGATCGCCACCTCAGGTCGCCGAGATCCCACCCAGGGAACCATCCGTTTCCGCGTCAAAGTGGCCCTCGACGATCCCGATCCGGCGCTCCGACCCGCCATGACCGCCAAGGTGGACATCCTCACCGCCACCAGCGAAGACGCACTGACCGTTCCCATTCAAGCCGTGGTCAAACGGGTCGTCGACACCGAAGGCGAAGAAATCCGCGGCAGTGCGGCAAAGGGCCAGAACAAGATAGACGTCGTCTACATCGTCGCCGAAGGTGAGACGACCATCAGACCCGTTATCACCGGAGTCTCGGATGTGCTCCACGTGGAGATCACCGAGGGGCTGACCGAAGGCGAAGAAGTGGTCATCGGTCCCTACCGGACGTTGAAGAAACTCAAGGCGGGTGAAAACGTTCGGGCCGAAGAGAAGAAGACCGACGACGACGATGCCGAGGATGAAGAATCCGGGGACGTCGAGGTCAGGATCGACTGATCATGATCTCGATCACCGAACTCCGCAAGATCTATCGCATGGGCGAAATCGAGGTCCACGCCCTCGATGGGGTCGATCTCGAGGTCGATGCGGGAGACTATCTCGCCATCATGGGTCCATCCGGGTCGGGAAAGTCGACCCTGATGAACCTGATCGGCTGCCTCGACACACCCACCAGCGGTCAGTACATCCTCAACGGCCAGGCCGTGTCCGGTCTCGATGACACCGAGTTGGCCCACATCCGCAACCGCGAAATCGGATTCGTCTTCCAGACCTTCAATCTGCTCAACAGAGCCACCGCGCTGGCCAACGTCGAGCTCCCGCTCATTTACGCCCGAATGCCGGCGGCCAAGCGTCGGAAGCTGGCACTTGAAGCCCTGGAGAGAGTCGGGTTGGGTGATCGGGTCAAACACCAGCCCAACGAACTCTCAGGAGGTCAGAGACAGCGGGTCGCGGTCGCCCGAGCGCTGGTCAACCGGCCGTCAATCCTCCTTGCCGACGAACCCACCGGAAACCTGGACTCCAAGACTTCGGAAGAGATCATGGCCCTCTTCAACGAGCTCAATGCGGCCGGCAACACCATCGTGCTCGTCACCCACGAAGAAGGCATCGCCACTCACGCCAATCGCATCATCCGATTGCTCGATGGACAGGTGGTGAGCGACGGACGCAGGACGCCCGCATGATCTGGGACAATTTCCGCATCGCCCTCCAGGCCATCCGCGCAAACAAGATGCGTTCACTGCTGACCATGCTCGGGATCATCATCGGCGTCGCGGCCGTCATCGCTGTGGTCTCCATCGTCCAGGGCCTCAACCACGTGATTGCGACCCAGTTCGAAGGCGTCGGCGTCACCTACATCATGGTCTTCCCCCGCCAGGATCTCCAGGATCCCGATCTGGCCGGCCGTGAGGTCACCCTGACCTACGACGACGGTCTCGCCGTCATGGAGCAGGCGGCCGGTCTCGAACTCTTCAACCCGGTCTTCTATCGTGGTGAACAGACCCGATCCGGCGATCGGCGGCACCCCACCATGCTCCTCGGAATCGGCCCCTCCCACCAGGAGGTATCCAACCACTGGGTCGACCGCGGCCGTTTCTTCTCCGATCTCGATTTACAACGCGCCGCGAGAGTCGCTCTCATCGGCCGCAAGGTCATCGAAGAGCTCGAACTTGAAGAACCGATCCTCGGCACCGATCTCATTGTCGGGTCATCAACCTTCACCATCATCGGCATCATGGAATACAAGGGCGAGATGATGGGTCAGAACCAGGACGATTTTGTTCTCGTTCCCATTACCACCGCACGGGATATCTATGGTGTCGAGGCGGTGAAACAGCTCAGGCTCGACTTCAAAGCCGCCTCGCCCGAGACGGTGGATCTCGCCAAGGATCAGATCGGCGAAGTGCTCAGAAGGCGCCACCAGATTCCGGAAGGAACAAAGGACGACTTCCGCGTCCTTCTCCAGGAAGAACTCCTCGAACGCACCGGCGCCATCCTCGGAACCGTCACCTCGGTCGTCGGCGGTGTCGTCAGCATCGCCCTTCTCGTTGGCGGCATCGGCATCATGAACATCATGTTGGTAAGCGTGACCGAACGGACACGGGAGATCGGAGTCCGAAAGGCCGTCGGGGCCCGCAAATCGGACATCCTGATTCAGTTCCTCACCGAGGCGGTGACCATCTCCCTTGTCGGCGGTCTCATGGGCATCCTCGGGGGATGGGGTCTGGGCATGCTCGGAGCCAAAGCCATCCCGGGCTTTCCGCCGGCCCACGTCCCCCTATGGGCCGTCGCCCTCGGGTTCGGTTTTGCCGCATTGGTCGGGGTCTTCTTCGGCACCTACCCCGCCTACAAGGCCGCCAGCCTCGATCCCATCGAAGCGCTGCGCTACGAATGATCCAATTATGAATTATGAATTATGAATGACCATCGCACATTTCTCAGTCACGCTGAGTGAATCCGATGTGATGCAATTCATAACTCATAATTCATAACTCATAATTATTTCTAGTATTTAAACCGACCAACGACGCGTTGGAGATCCGCGCTCATCTCGGCAAGTTCGTCGGCACCCTCACGTGAGGACAGCGACGCGGCTGCGGTCTCCTGAACCACGGCTGCGATGCCGGCAATCCGTTCCGCGATCTCACGGGAACCGGTCGCAGCCTCGGACACGGCGTGAGCGATCTCAGCCGTCGTCGCCGTCTGTTCCTCCACCCCGCTGGCGATGATGGTCTGGATGTCGTGGATGTTCTCGATGATCGTCGTGATGTCGCCGATGGCCTGGCCCGCGACACTGGTGTGTTCATTGATCGTCTGGGCGGTGGCGCTGATCTCCTCGGTTGCCTGTGCCGTCTGATTGGCGAGTTTCTTGACCTCGTCCGCCACGACCGCGAAGCCCTTTCCGGCTTCCCCGGCGCGGGCCGCCTCGATGGTGGCGTTGAGAGCCAGGAGATTGGTCTGTTCGGCAATGGCGTAGATGACCTTGACCACGTTGCCGATGGTGGTCCCGCTCTCCGACAACCGCTCGAAGGTTCCCCGGGTTGTGGAGGCGATCTCCACAGCACTGGTGGCCACCCGTGCCGCTTCCGATGCGTTGGCGGCGATCTCGCGGGTGTTGGCGTTGAGTTCTTCGGTCGCCGTGGCCACCGAGTCCACATTGGCGCTCACCTGTTCTGCCGCCGCCGACACCAGGCCCGCCTGGGCGGAGCTCTCGTCGTTGGCGGTGGCGATCTGCTGCGCCAGACTGCGCATCTGGGTCGCTGCGGTGGTCAGAGACCTCGCCTGCGTCCCGATGGTCTCCATATCGCCCTGGATGTTCTCGACAAAGGCGTTGAAGTTCCCGCCGAGCTGACCAATCTCGTCATCGGTGGTTACCTTGACCCGTTGAGACAGGTCAGCCTCACCGCCGGCGATTGCCTGAAACCGCTCGAGGAGCTCCTTGATCGGTTTGGTGACGACCCAGCGGCTCACCACGAGGGTGACGCCACCGATGGCGAGAATCGTGAAAAGGACCGCGAAACCCGTCACGATGACCGACGCCCGGACCGGAGCAGCAATGATCTCCTCGGGGATCAGAATACCGAGAGTCCAGTTGAAAAAAGGCGAATCGGATGTGATCGGGGTCGAGAAAACCAGGCGTTCCTCACCATCAAATATGACCTTGGACATTTCGTGGTCACCGGCCAACAGGCGATCGCTCAATTCAGCAAAACCGTCGGCTCTGATATCGGCGCGTCGATCGAGGCCCGCCAAACGCGATTCGACATCCGACGCCCCCCCCTTCGATTCGTCCGCGATCCGTGCCTGCTGATCGATTATGATTTCGGGGAAATAGATTACCTCACCACGATCATCGATGAGGAATGCCGCACCTTCGCCCTGGAACTGGATCGCCCGAACCAGACCTCCGACCGATCTTATGGAGACATCCGCTCCGCCGACACCGAGCAGAGTCCCATCGTCCAGGTACCGGGTGGTCTGAATGGAAACCGCTTCTTCCCCCGTCACCAGGTCGATGGAAGGCGAAGCCAGATACAGCCGATCGACCTCGACGGCCTCGATCCACCACGGTCTGCTGCTTGCCCGATAACCCGGTGTGAGCACCCTCCCGTCGGGAATCTCCGGAATCCGGTTGGAGAAATAGTCTCCGGTATCGGCGTCAGCAAAAAAGACCGCTCGGACATCACTCTCACCCTCGGAGATCGCATCAAAGTAATCAATGATCTCTTCGTAGTCGCGATCACCGAATACCGGTGCTCGATAGTCGGTGTAGTCGGTGAAGAAGGTCACCATTCGAGGATCGGCAAGCAGTGTTGTTACGATTTTCGCGCGTTCGGAAAAGAACCGCTGGATTTCCTGGGAATTGGATCCCAGCATTCGCGTAACATCGACATGAACCTGCTGAGTGGCACGATCCGATGTGTAGCTCACCGCGAGTATCCCGAGGATGGTCAACGCAAGCGCGATGGACCCTCCGACAAAGACCGTCAGCTTCTGATTGATGTTTCGCAGCGTTTTCTTGCCGTTGGCCATAACCACCTCGAAGTGTTGGAAAGATGCACAGCGGCAAATAATTCGCCACTTCATACCAGTTTAACCCGAACGGCATCGAAGGTCTCCTACCGGGTTCAAACCCACGATGAATGACCGTCATCGGAGATCTGAATCAGTTGAGGTCTGATGGTATCCTTGAAGGTGGTGTTTCGTATCGAAACGCATCGTTCAAACCCGCATTCGAACTCCGATGCTGAGTCTGGCACGAACGTTGCTCGGTGTTCACCACGAGAGAAAAGGGGATGCCATCGGGCATCGACCGCTGCTCACGGGGGCCAAAGGGTCCCTGAGAGCGCCGGGTGCGAGCGGTTACGATCGCAGAAGGGAGAGTGGATGGGGGGCATGTCCGCCATCATTGCTGAGTTCCTGGCCGAGAGTGTCGAGAACCTCGACAGCATGGACCAGGACATCGTCGCGCTCGAAAAGGATCCCGGCAACACCGAGGTCATCGAGCGGATCTTCCGTACGATCCACACCATCAAGGGGACGTGCGGTTTCCTGGCATTCAGCAGGCTCGAAGCGGTGACACACTCGGCCGAAACGGTCCTTGCCCATCTCCGCGACCAGGAACTCGAGCTCTCACCGGAGGTCACCACCACCCTTCTGAAAGCCATCGACAGCGTCCGCGAGATCCTCGCCCACATCGAAAAGGACGAGACCGAAGGCGACGGAGAGTACTCAGAGATCGAGAGCGAACTCGACGAAATCTCGCAGGGTGTTGCGGGTGGGAAAAAAAAGACCACCAGTGACACCGGGGAACAACCCGAACCCAAGACACAAGGCGCGGATAAGCCAGTCGTCGCTCCCAATCTGGACGGCGAGGTGACCCCGGATTCCGCACGCCGGGACCTCGGTGGCGAGACCGAAGTTGCCGGTGGCGAGGCAGTGGCCCCGACCGTCGCTGAGAACAGCCTACGGGTGGACATTTCAGTCCTCGACCTCCTGATGAATCTTGTCGGCGAACTCGTCCTCGCGCGGAACCAGATCAGCCAAAACCTCTCCCCTGAGAGCGACGGGGCTCTGTCCGCCGCATCGCAACGACTCGACTCCATCACCGGTGATCTGCAGGAAGCGGTGATGCGGGCTCGGATGCAACCGATCAGCTCCATCTTGGCCAAGCTGCCTCGTTTTGTCAGGGATCTCGCGGTGACCTCGGGCAAGGAAGTGGACATCGAACTCCACGGCCAGGAGACCGATCTCGACAAATCGGTCCTCGAGGCCATCAAGACCTCGTTGCTCCATCTCGTCCGCAACGCAGTGGACCACGGCATCGAAAGCCCGAATGACCGGCAGGCCAAAGGCAAGTCCCGTACCGGACGGATCGTTCTTCGAGCGGCACACGAGGGTGGCGCGGTCGCCATCGAGGTTCGCGATGACGGAAAGGGGCTCGATTCCGAGACCATTCTCCAACGGGCGATCAAGGTGGGTCTGGTCCGCAAGGATGAGGCGGACACCTTGAGTCGCGCCGAGATCGAACAGTTTGTTTTCCGTCCCGGGTTCTCCACCGCTGCCGAGGTGACCAATGTTTCAGGTCGAGGCGTTGGCCTCGATGTGGTTCGGACCAACATGGAGGTCATCGGCGGCGCCATCGAGATGCAGAGCGAGGCAGGCGAATCCACCACCTTCAAGCTCAAGATCCCACTGACCCTTGCCATCGTCTCGGTGATCCTCGTGCGGTTGGGCGAACAACGATTCGCCCTGCCCCAGGCCTCGGTGGTCGAGCTTGTCCGGCTCGGGCGCGGCGATGACGATCTGGGGATCGAGACCCTTCACGGCGTCCCCGTCTACCGACTCCGCGGCCGGTTGTTGCCGTTGGTCAATCTGTCCGACGAACTCGGTCTGGCGTCGCCGGAGCCCGGACGCCAGGAGAGCATCATCGTGCTCCAGGGCGACGACCGCCAGTTCGGTCTCTTGGTGGACTCCATCGACGACTCCCAGGAAATCGTGGTCAAACCCCTGGGTCCGAGACTTGCCGGGCTCCCTTACGCCGGGGCGACAATTCTCGGTGACGGTTCCATCACTTTGATCCTCGATGTGTTCAGAATCGGCCTCGCGGCCGGTGTCGTGTCGGACGCGCGGGTTCACGCACTGACCGCGGAAACTGTCGTTTCGACTGCGCCGGCGCCCGATCTCGCACCAGTCCTCCTGATCCAGGGATCCGACGACGAGCGCATGGCGCTGGATCTTTGGAGAGTCTCACGCCTCGAGTCGGTCGACCGGTCGACCATCGAACGGGTCGGTGACAGTCTTGTCGTTCAGTATCGCGGCGAAATCCTCCCGGTGGTCGATCTCGAACGAGCCCTGCCCGAGCGCCGAACCAGTCGCCGAAACGAGAAGGCGCAGCCGTCCAAGGATGCTTCGGTGGTGATCTCCACCTTTGACGGCAAATCCTGCGGTCTGCTGGTGCACCGGATCCTCGACATCCTCGACGCCAATCTATCGGACTCGACGGCCGGAAGCCGAGAGGGCATCCGGGCCTGTGCGGTCATCGATGGAAGGGTCAACGAGATCATCGATCTCCGAACGGTTGTCAAACGCGCGATTCCGAACTTTTTCGCTGACGATGAGAGTCCGGGAGAGAGCCGATGAATCACCGGCGACAGTACTGTACTCTGCGAGTCGGAGACCTCTATCTCGGCATCGGTGTCGAGAGGATCCAGGAAGTGCTTCGCGACACCTCCATCACCCCGGTACCTCTGGCTCACGCGACCATCAGCGGTCTGATCAATCTCCGCGGCCAGATCGTCACCGCCATCGACCTGCGCCAACGCATGGGACTCGGCGTCGCCGACCCGTCAGCAGGCACCTCGACCATGGTCCTGGGCACCAACGAGGAACCGCTCGCGCTGGTGGTCGACTCCGTGGGTGATGTCGTTGATGTGACCGAGGACAGCTTCGAGCCTCCGCCCGACACCCTCAAAGGAGAGGCGCGGCGGATGATCCTCGGTGCTCACAAACTGGAGCGTGAACTCCTGCTCGTGCTCAATCTCGAGGTCGCCCTCGACCTGAAGGCATTCGACCATCGCGAGGGAGCGCCAGGATGACCATCAAAAACGGTGAATTCGAGGCCACCCTCGCCCGCTTCAAATATTCCCCCAACGAGGAGGTCTGACTCTCATGCGAGCTCTGGTCATTGATGACTCCCGCGCCATGCGTTCCATCCTGAAGGGGATCTTGACCAGCCTCGATTTCGAGGTCACCGAGGCCGCCGATGGGCGTCAAGCCATGGGAATCCTGACCGAGGACAGGAACTTCGATATCGCACTCGTGGATTGGAACCTCCCGGTGATGAACGGTCTCGAGATCGTGACCGAGATCCGAAAGGACTCCTCGCACTCCGGGATGCGCCTGCTGATGGTCACCACCGAGACCGAGATCAAACGCGTCACCCAGGCCCTGCAGGCAGGCGCCGACGAATACATCATGAAACCGTTCGATCGCAACATGCTGCTCGACAAACTGGTGATTCTCGGAATCCCGGTCGAAGCGGCGCAGGACTGACGGGGTCGATTTGCCGCCTATTCGAATTCTCGTCGTCGATGATGCCGTGGTCGCCCGCACGGTGATTTCCGAGATTCTCAACAAAGAGAAGGGTCTGGAAGTCGTCGGGACAGCACCAAATGGACGGATCGCACTCACAAAAATCGCTCGCCTGAAACCGGACCTGGTAACCCTGGACATCGATATGCCCGAACTCGACGGCATGGAGACCCTCGAGCGCATCCGGGCCGACTTTCCCGCCATCGATGTCATCATGGTCAGCAATCTAACCCAACGTGGCGCCCGGGTCACGGTCGACGCTTTGTTCCTCGGCGCTGCCGACTATGTCACAAAGGCGACCAGGACCAGCTCTCCCGAGTCGGCGCGGAGTCATCTGAGGGATCAACTCCTGCCGAAGATCCGCGCACTGTATCTCGGTCGCCACACCGATGATGAGCTCGAACGAGAAACAAACGGTCGGAGGGCCCATCTGTCCACCGGCCGGCCCCATAAGGTCGGTATTGTCGCCATCGGCGCCTCCACCGGCGGCCCCAACGCCCTCGCCGAGGTCCTGGAGTCCATCCCCGGGGGATTCCTCGCTCCGGTGGTGATTGTCCAGCACATGCCGAAGAATTTCACGGCATACCTCGCCCAGCGGCTGGACTCCCGGTGCGCACTGAACGTCAGGGAGGCGACCGACGGAACCATTCTCCAACCGGGGGATGCCTGGATTGCGCCCGGCGACCTCCACATCAAGATCAAACACCACCAGGGGAAGCATCAGATCGCCACCGACGACGGCCCCCTGGTCAACTCGTGTCGACCATCGGTGGATGTTCTCTTCAACTCCGTGGCCAAGTGCTTCAGCACATCCACCCTCGCTGTGGTCCTCACCGGAATGGGCCAGGACGGGCTTGACGGAGGCAGGGCCATCGTCAAAGCCGGTGGAAGGGTCATCGTTCAGGACCAGGCATCAAGTGTGGTTTGGGGCATGCCCGGACACCTCGCCAACGCAGGACTGGCGGATGTGGTTCTTTCGCCTCGAGACATCGGCCCGGAAGTCCTGCGCAGGGTTGGGTTTCGAAAATGAAACGGGGAAGCACCCCCGTCCACCTCCCTGAACCCATCTCTGACTCCAACTTCAACTACATCCGAACCCTCGTCAAGGACCATACCGCCATCGCCCTCGATAATTCCAAGGTGTATCTGGTCAACGCACGCCTGTTGCCGATCGCCAGGGATGCCGGATTTCCGTCGGTCGTGGCGCTGATCAAAGAACTCCGATCCCGCCCGTTCGGCAGCCTTCATGCCCTCGCGGTGGAGGCGATCGTCACGACCGAGACCTCGTTCTTCCGCGATCACTTCCCTTTTGAGGCCCTCCGCAAAGCCATCATCCCCGAAATCATGGAATCCAAACGCAGGGACGACCGGAGCCTTTCCATCTGGTCCGCTGGGTGTTCAAGCGGCCAGGAGCCGTTCAGCATCGCCATGCTCCTCCGGGACACATTTCCCCAGCTTGCCACCTGGAATGTCCGTCTCTTTGCGAGTGATGTCTCGAACGGGATGTTGAAGCGATCCAAAGCCGGAATCTACTCCCAGAACGAGGTCAACCGGGGCCTTCCCGCACCCATGCTGGTCAGGCATTTCACCCAGAAGGGAGTCAGCTGGCACATCAACGACGACCTTCGCCGCACGGTGACCTTCTTCCAACACAATCTCGCCCGAGACACACCCAGTCTGCCACCGGTGGACATTGTTCTCGCGCGAAACGTCCTGATCTATTTCGACGTCGAAACCAAACGTCTGGTGCTCGATAGAATCCGACGTCATCTGCGACCGGGCGGATACCTGATTCTCGGAACCGCCGAAACCACCCTCAACCTTGACGAGCGATTTGTTCGCCACCGCGACGGTAGGGCCGTGTTCTACCGCAATGGCGCGGCGGAGGCACTATGAAACCCGAAGAACACCAGATCCGATCCATCGTTCACGACGTCTGGTCGACTCAATTGGGACTCAGCATCGAAGACCTGACGGTCCTCGCCAGCACCACCGAGACGACCACGATCACGGCCGCGATCCACATCACCGGAGATTTCCGCGGCGGCATCCGGCTCGAAGCCAGCCGTGCCCTCATCCGCCGGGCCGCCTCGATCATGTTCGACCAACCCGAGGACACAATGACGAGGGAGGACGAACTCGATGTCATCGGTGAACTCGCCAACGTCATCGCCGGCAACATCAAGGCACTGATTCCGGGCAACAACTCCCTCTCACTGCCGACCATCATCGATGGTTCGGACTATCAGGTCTCGACCGTGGATGTGAAGACCAGTGATGACTACGGCTTCGCCCTCGACGGCGAGGCGATGGTCTTGACGCTTCTCGAGCATGGCAGCGCCTGAAACGCTGCGGTTCTACTCGTCGTCGTCGGTGCGGCGTTTGATGGTGGCGATACGTTCGGGTTTGCCGTCCCAACAGAAGGTGCCGAAGACCTCGCCGATGGGGGCGAGGAGAAACTTCGGATCATCGCGCTGCGAATAGTCCCACTCGGTCCCTCCGAGCTTTTCGGCAATGCTGTCTTCACCGGGTTTCTTGCTCACGACCCCTCCGAATACCCACACGAAGTGAGGATCTCGGTCACGAGCTCATGATCCGGGGTTCCCGGTATGGCGATCGTGAGCTTGGACACCCGATCGTCGGTGGCGACGATGAAGACACACGCACCATCGTGCTCTCCATCACAGATGAATTCCCGCGCGGTCAGGCGCCGCCCGGAGAGATAGGTGAGCACCGCCGAGTGGAATCCCGAGAGGATCGGACACGCACCGCCGGCCACGGCGACAAAATGACCGGGGAAGGGACTCTCGTGGTGCGTGATCACGATGATCCCGGCGTCACGCCTGCTCAGATCGGCATCGAACCGCCCGAGACCCAGGACTCCGATCGACGAAGACAGCAGTTCGAGCGCCATCTGCGTCTCCATCTCCCGCAATGTCTTTCCATACTCGCGCTGCACATGCTGCTCGAGACGGAAGGCATGACGGAGGCCCCACTTCCGGCCCAGTTCCATGAGGAATTCGTGGTGCCGGAAGCCCATGTGTTTTGTGAAAACGGTTTCGAACGCGTCGAGGAAATCCTCATTGGCGAGGACCACCCGGCCATCCCCGGCATCACGAAGGGAACCTGTCAACGGATCCCGCTCGAGGACCGGTGCGAGACTCGCCGAGAGATCACGGACCTTCGCCAGCGTGACGATGAATCCTCCACCGACGACCCGGCGCGCGAGGTTGAACCGCCAGGTTCCACGATGGTGGCCGGTCGAGATCTCGAACTCGGTACTCGCCGAACTCCGATCCTCGGCCGGCATCCGCGCCAATGACTTGAGGACAACCTCCGCCACTGCGGAAGCCTCTTCGCTGATCAATCCGAGGAACAACCGTCCATTCACGGTCTCGGCATCGAGGTGATTCACACGAAGACCGAACGGGACATAGCTCTCGACCCGCATCTCGGCGTCGAGGAGGAGACAACCCTCGGGAAGGCTCCCTCGAACAACCGGCTGGCGCGGCCGTGAACCCACTTTGCCGTCGCCCGCCCCATTCCCGTCGCGAGGTTCGGCAAACCCGACGAATCCCTGCCCCTCCATCGTCTGCCGCCAGGAAGTAAACAGTTCCGCAAGGCGCTTCTTGGTGAATCGCCAGGCCAAAGCCTCTTCCATCTGGGTGAAGAACCGGATGATCCAGGTACTGACGAAACCGGCAAAATCCTCCGGGGCACCACCGAGCTCCCAACCGGGAGCCACGCTGATCTCACCCACTGGTCCCAGTCGAATCCCCTCGAGCTGATCGGTATCCTCTGTAAGCACGGTTCGGATGGCTTCCAGCCGTGCCAGAACAAGGTCGACCTCCATGTGGTTGGAGGCATACGACGACACGACGTTCAGCATGGCCATGGCCGTATCGATGGTTTGCAGGCGTACAGTTTCTTCGACGCCGTCCTGTGATGCGGCGCGTCTCTCGTCCAGCCGACGCATGGCCTCCAGGAGCAGCTCTGACGGCGACATGGAGAACTTCGATTCCACGCTGACGGCGCCGAAGTCCGCCTCGAAGGTCCCCGTTTCCCAGGTTGCGATCTCGTAGACCGCCTCGATCCCCTGGAGACCACCCTGGATCTCCGCGTCGATGACCAACCCATCCTGGAGCCAGAGCTGGGCCTTCTCGTTGTCGTGTTGGAAACTGACATTTCCGCTGCGACGCCCGACCTCGGCGGTCTGCAGCAGATCCGCCACCGACAGCTGCAACATGGTTCCGAAAAGCGCCTGATCGTGACGGTGCTTGTCGATGGCCAGTTTGGTGGTCAGCGTGACTTCTTCATCGTCGTACGGCGGCGCGACGACGCCCAGAAGACCAAGGCGGAGCGCACGCCTGCGCTCTTCGGCGCCGGCGTTGGCGATCACCACCAGTGGAATCTGCTCCATCAAAGGGTTGGATTCGAGCAACCGAATCAGAATCGAGTCGCCACTCTCCATGTCCCGGAGCGGGGTCAGGATGGCGTCGGGCAGATCGAACTGCCGCTCGCGAATCACGTACTCGGCATCCTCGAGGGTCGTCATGCTCGACACCTCGAAGTCCGAATCGCGGAGGGCCGCGGTCACCCGCTGTGCAATCACCTGATCGGAATGGACAACGTAGGCAAGATCCCGTTTCACGGAGCGACCTCCGTCCCGGGACGACACAGCTCGAGGCTGCTAGTCGTCGAGGCCAACGGGAACGCCATTGCGATCATCAGGCCTCGCTATCCGCCGCAAAGACCCGAATATCGAAGCCCGACTCGGCTGACGAGACCGTGGCGCGAACCGATTCCGCCGTGGCGGAAACCACTGTTCCTGTTCCCGAGCACACGGGCGGCTCCGGCCTCAGGACCTGTCCGAACTGCTCGATCCGAGTACAGGCGTTGCCGCCGATGAGATTGATGACCTCGCACACCGCGTCGGCCTCGGTCTCGGTCCCTGGATCGATATCGAAGCCAAGCATTCCCTTGGCCACAGCAGCGATCAGGACCGGGGGCAAATCCACCGCAATGGTGTAGTCCCCATCTCCAACAATCCGCTGAGAGAACCGCTGTCGGCCTTCCTCAAGATTGTCGGGCGCGCTGGTGATGGCTCCCAGTTTGGCGGGACGACCGGAGACCCGGCCGAAGTGGAACATGGTGAGCTCGATGCAGGCGCCGACGACGTCGGCGTTCGGGAGATGCCGCATGGCCTCCCGGATCTCTTGATCCGCTGCAGACTCCAACGAACGATAGTCGTCGAGATTGGACCCGATCTCGTCGTCGCTCAGATGGCCGCCTTCCACGAGCGCGGCGCCGATCCGCAGCCAGCTGGATCTCTGTTTGCTCTGCAGTCGGTGGATCTGATCCGTGTCGAGACCACCCGTAGCGGCGAGAATCTCCTCCATTGAGTCTTCGGACATCCGGTATCGCGTCATGATGGCCGTCGCTCGGGAACGATCGATCAGTCCGTCCTGGACTGCGAGTTCGGGGAGGCTGAGATTCGAGCGCCGTTGCCGATCGAGCGCATCGAGGAGCGCGTTCCGATCGATGACTCCCTTTGCAAGGAGATACTGGCCAAAAAACATGGTTGCCATCTTTCCTCCTCAGGCCGGCCGCTCGATGCCGCGCATGAACGTGATGAAGTCATCGCGGGTGAATGGTTTCTGGAGAAAACTGGTCGCTCCGGTGGTCAGGCATTCGTGAATCGCATCCTCGGTACCGAGGGAAGAGATCATCACCACACACGCCGCGGGGTCGATCTGAAGAATCTGATCAAGGGTCTCGACTCCGGATTGCCCGGGCATGATGAGATCGAGCAGGACGATGTCCGGTTTGATTTCCTGAAACCGCTGCACCGCCCGCCGCCCGTCACGCTCGGAGGCGACAACGTCGAACTCCGAGTCTTCGAGATATGCGGCGATGATGGTCAGGATGGCGGCGGAATCATCCACCGTCATCACGTTGACATGGTTCATCGCGTCCCCCCTTCACACCATTGGGGTATGTCAGACACAACAATCGAAGCACGAGAGCATTTCCAAGCTCTTGCAAGCGATTGCCCGGTCATTCCCGTCCTCCCGACGCGTGGCTCGCCATCTCTGTCATGGGAATTCAATTTTCGTAGCCCTCCGTCGAACATCGCGGTCACACTCAATCATATATCGAGCAAGATCGATACCAACGCAAGACGCCGATTTCTACCCAATTTATTTTAAAAAATGTGTGCTGCGGGACAGGGCGTACCGTTGTGGGACACGAACATCGCAAATTTTGAATTTTGAATTATGAATTTTGAATTCCATCGCATCGGCACCTTGCTGCGTGCGATGCCAATTAAGAATTGAGAATATAAAATTGAGAATTCAGCGTGCTTCGTCAACGACGAGGCGCATGGCGTTGTCAATGGGGATGTGGGCGACGCCGTCACCCTCGCTCACCCAACCGTAACTCCCCAACCTTTCGAGCTGCTCGTTGTCGGTCTTCTGGAGTTCCTGGTGGGGCTGGGAGTA
>Ga0164313_10000141_pt1 | contig 48241 bp, 66 predicted proteins | sample GuaBasSedimGuay4_FD_113735 | JGI IMG/M metagenome (GOLD analysis project Ga0164313, IMG submission 113735) | Subseafloor sediment microbial communities from Guaymas Basin, Gulf of California, Mexico - Guay4, Core 4569-4, 0-3 cm | ecosystem: Environmental > Aquatic > Marine > Hydrothermal vents...
GGTCCCAGTCCGAAAAGGAGGATTGAATGGAATTTGTGCTGTTCTGCGTACTCATGGTTGGTCTCGGAGTGTTTTGGGAGTGGAACCGGGGGAGGCTTGACTGATGGAGCTAGGAAAGATTATCATCAAGACAGGGAATAAACAAGAGGACGACTACATCGAGTTCACCCCGGAGGAGGCGAAGGAGATGCAGAAGTTGCTCAACGACCTCTTCCCTGGAGAGATTGTTGATGAGAGCAGCAACTACCTCAAGGCACTGCGGGAGATCATCAGGGAGGAGATGCCGAAGGACCATCCGTATCCGTACTACCCCATCTGGCCGCACTACACGGACTGGTACCGGCAGAGGCCATGGATTGAGTGGACCATCACCGACGCCAAGGGCTACGAAGGAAACACGACTGACATTACGTATACGACAGGGGAGTGTGAAAATGCTATTTCTCCGTAGGGACCGGGAGTATTTGCATAAGATGGATGATCGGATTCGCCATCTGGAGAACGGGGCCGAATACACCATTGCTGAGCCATCTACCAATCGCTATAATGCCTGCTACCAAGATGTGCCGCTTAGTGACATTGTGCGAGGGATCGTAACACATCTAGGCATCAAGCTGAAATATGAGCCTGCCAGGGGGTCACATGTGAGGCTCAGCAGCAAGGTGCTGTTTGAGGAGAAAGAGTAATGCCAATCTACGATTACAAGTGCCAGTACTGTGACAATGAGGAGAAAAACATGATTCTTCCAATTGATCACGGAATACAGTATTGTGATAAGTGTGAAATGCCAATGAATCAACAGCTATCCCCTCCGCACATCACCTTCAAGGGGCAGGGCTGGACACCAAATTCAGGGATTGTGAGGAGAAAATAATGGACAGGAAATGGGGTGGATTGGTTCGGGACGCGCAGTACAACCCGGAGGAGTGCCCACGCGTGGACTGTGGTAGCCCCTTTGGTGCCTTGCGTGATGCGGGCATGGCTAAGGCTCTACATGGTGGGCTGGGGGCACTGCCGACGTATGCGGACTTCTACACGTACCTTGACTCGGTGTTTCAGTGTATTTGGGCTGCAAGGCAGTCCTGGGAGAAGGGCCTTAACGGGCCGCTTGCTGGGCATATTGACGACGCCGAGACTGCGATGCAGCGCCTTGATGACTTCATGTACGAGCAACTTGGAAAAGGAGATCTGTGATGCACGTCATAAAAGAGGGACAGAGCGAGCCGGAAGAGCGTGAGATCTACGAACTGCACATCTTTCCAGGGGCAAAGACCGCCGAGAACATGAAGTTTACTATCGGCGTCAACGGCCTGGAGTCGATGGGCCTGGCAAACGGAGTGGTGAACCTCATATACGAGGATGACGACATGCACAGCATCTTCATCTCCGGGACTGACATGGTGTACACAAAGCACCGGAAGGTCAAGACCCCGCTGATTCTTGTGCCTGACATGGCCGTTCCGAAGAATGTGGTGGAGTTCTCTGGGGAAACCGGTGCCTCGTAAGGACAAAAAGCTCTGTAGCTACCGGAATTGTAAGAATGAGCGCAAAACTGGCTACAAATGGTGCTATGAACACCACATGGCCCGCTGGGATGAGTCAGAACTAACCATAGACAGAGGGGTTATGCGCGAGGTTATCGGGAAAGTACACCTTTTGGCGGCCTGGAATGAGCAATCATCCGAGTATATCCATGATTTGTGTATAATATTGAAGAGGATGCTGATTGAGGCCGAATCTACCGCCCAGCGGTCGGTGGACCCGACGTGGATGTTCTTGTTTGAGGCCGAAAAGTGGCAAGATAGCCTATTTGACGACGCCAACTCCGCGCTTGATCACATCACTGGCTTAATTTACCCAGAAGGGAAGGGACGCTAATGGCAGATACAATCAAATCACTGAAAAAGGAAGTAAATGGGCGTATTGAGTCCATAAATGAGATACTCGACAACCACAAGAAGGCGTATGCCAACTTGAAGAAGGCGCTTGAGGACCACCTGTGGGAGCCTGACGCTCACCACCCGGCATTCCTGGCTACTCAGCTTAAAGAGGCCCGGAAAGCTAAGAAGTAGTGTTGACACCCGATCTCATTTTGTGATAGTATAGTTCCAGATGAAAAAGAGGGAAACCCTAGAATGCATTGACGATCAGATAACAATCCTCGAACGAGAGTTAAGGGAACTACGTGCCAGACGATATCCAATGGAGCAGGCCAGCAGGTCAGAAAGCAAGCGAATCGCAATCCAAAGACGCCTTACAGACCTCAAAGGAGATTACCAGCCAGGGGAGGCCGGATCTATCGTGCGGGGTACGGGATGAGTTCTTTGGAGAGATTAATCGACCTCCGCTTAAAGGCTGCACACCCAAGGTTTCACAGCTTTTTCGGAGCGTCCTCGCCTGCCGATTCGCGGGTCACACCGTCAAAGAGGCCTGTACCATGCTGGGCACGACACCCGGCGAACTTAATAAGCGAAAGAGAAATTTCCCCGAGGGGTGGCAGGCGGCTCACCAAGAGATCAAAGAGGCTGTCCTACAGAACCTCGCAGCAAACGTCTGGATCACAAGGTCTGCACTATCCGACGTGGCTCCCCATGCTGTTAGATGCCTGTACGACCTCATTACCAGCAGAACCACCAAGGACTCCATCAAAAAAGATGCAGCAGTCCAAGTCCTCAAGCTCCTGGATATCGACGGATCGGCTAGTCTCGGCGCAACGATATCAGAAGCCGCTTACGCTTTTAAGGATCTGGCAGACGCCACAAGAGAACGATTCGAGAACGACAATATCATCCCGATCATCGAAGCCGACGATTACGAGGAGTTAGAATGATCGTTACATGGGAATACCCAAAGGAGTTGTACGAGACCGATTTCGCTATTTCGTATGGGCTTGAAGGTGGCGCAAAGTTGCTGTCTGTGGACTACGACTACACGGCCGATGCCGTCATCTGCGAGTTCGAAGTAGAATCAGAGGATGTTGACAAGATACCGGACTCCGACCACACTGGCACCCTCTTGAATATTGGCTAACTGCAAGCTCTGCGAGTCTCAAGGTCTGGACCACGACAAGATCGTGGCAGCCTGTGAATCCTCACCCTACTGGGTGGGGCGACTCATTATTGGGTTCGATTGGTTTGAGAATCCGTTTCACAAGCACCTGTCAGACTGGTTCACCACCAGGCTAGCGGAGGGAAAGAAGCGATTCTTCATCATGACCCCGCGCGATCACCTGAAAACGTCCCTGTTTGGCATCTCTTTGCTGACATGGCGGGCTCTGGTAGAGCCGGAGGACCGACTTCTGTACATCATGGCTAACTGCACCGAGGCCGAAAAGACCCTGCGTGTGGTCCGTGATCTCTTCATGAACAACGACAAAATCGCCCATTTCTTCCCCAAACGCACAATTAACCCCAATATGATGCAATCCATGGGTGCCGAAAGCCTTCACCAGCGATCCACCGGTCAATTTTTAGGCCTCCCACGGGAGGGCGTGTACCGCGAAGGATCAGTTGAAGCCCGTGGAGTCGACTCGCGCATGACTGGCGGCCACTTCAACTGGCATGTCTTTGATGACCTCATTGATGAGCAGATGGCTAACTCCGTCGTAACTCAGAACTCAGTGGTGGACTTCGTTAAACGATCAGACGCCCTGTTCGTTCAGCCTGCGGAGGATGTCGAGATCATCATCGGCACCCGCTGGCCCGGCCCGTTCTACAAGTGGCTGATTGATGAGAGCGGGCTTATTGACACCTACGAGACCGCCATCCTTGGGTGCTACGTGGACGACAGATATCGCAAGTTCCTTGCCGAGATGGGCAAAACCACCATCCAGGAGGACGGCGACCCAATATGGCCGGAGCATTTTACTAAGGAAGCTCTTGAGCGAATTGCTCTCCGCGCTGGTCCCTTCGACTTTGCCCACCAGTGGCTCAACCTCCACGTTGCCGAAGAGGACCGCAGGTTCAACCGCGAAGATTTCCACTACTACAATATCGACCCGCAGCGCGACAAGGTTCACTTCAAGGTGGACGGCATCACCCAGTCCGTGTATTTCAAGGACATGTACATCAGCATGACAATCGACCCGGCTACTGGCGAGGGAGAGCGCACTGATGAGAGTGCAATCACTGTGTGTGGCTACGACAGTAATACCGGCGCAATCTTCTGTCTGGAGGACTGGAGCGGCAGAGCACTCCCGTTCGAGTTAATAAAGAAGATTTGCCAAATAGCCAAGCACTGGCCCACCTTGGCGGCAATTTCGCCAGAGGATGTTTCGTACCAGAAAACCCTCAAACATTTCCTCCGGGCTGCGTTGATTAAGAATAGGATTCATGTCCCTGTCCGGCCTGTCAAGCCCGGAAGCAAGAAGGGCAAGGGCACCAGGATCCTCGATGCCCTCCAGCCGTTCGTGGCAAACCACCAGTTCTTCGTACAGCGCAAGATGATTAAGCTCGTTGACGAGCTAGTGAACATGCAGGTCGTAGATGGCAAGGTTGTCGGAAGATCCCCCAACCTCGCTGACTCCCTGGCGTATCATGCTGTCAACTGGCGGGCTGGTTTTTCTTACCAACTCGATGAGAATGAGTCTGAGATTGAATACGTTGATCCGTTCTGGACACCAGAGCCGACCGGACCAGCATATGGATTGGAGTGTTCGACCTAATGCCTGAACCAAGTAAGATTAAGACGAAAATGATCCAGAAGTGGTGGGATGACGCCATGGAGGGCAACATCACTAATCCGTGGTTGCGCGAGGACATCGGGGATGACCTGGACCTCAAGGAAGAGTTTATCTTCGAAAAGATGCTCCCGCTATTCGAGCCCAGCCAGGGCCTGCGCGGGAAGATGCGCATGGACTGGGCGGCAGAGCGCGACCAGGCGCAGGGCGCACAGCCCACGCCGCCTCCCGCTCCTACCCCCATGATGGATGACATCTTGCGTGAGCAGATTGGCCTTGCCGGATCTAGCGGCGCTGGCTACCAGAACCAATAATAATTAGGAGGCTTGTATGAGAACCCTTGGAGACACAATTGAAACCCTAAAACAGTGGCACAGCTCTGATTCGGTAGGGAACCTAATTCTCTATCGGTACCCAGGAGCGCAGCTAATCGAAACCATTGAGGAGCGAGTCGTGAAGGTTAAGGAGATGGAGCCAGAAGTGGCCGAAGCTTTTAATCTGTTCATGGACAAACTTGGAATCGAGCGCGGGGAGGTCTTCCGAAATAGCAAGGGAGAACCGGACCGCGTGAAGCTTACTAGGAGAATTGATGTATAGAATCGAAGGAGAGCGCGACATGGTACGTCGCGTTGACTTCTCCGGCAGCAAGAAGGAAGAACTCAGAGACTTCTTGTTCAAGGAGTATGACAAGGCCAAGAACGCTAGAGATCCAGTTCTTCGGAAGTGTGAGCTTTGGCAGGCCCAGGCAAACTCCAGGCGCAAGCGTAACGATGCGCGGACGGGAGACTCCAACGTAGACATGCCGCTGACTCGCAAGCGCATGATCCAGAACTCGGCGCGGCTCACCAACCCGGTTCTACAGCAGGACCAGTTGTACACCAGCAAGCCCCGCAACGCTACTGAGAGGGCCGATAATCTAGCCCGCGAGGTTGAGAAGGCCCTGGACTATGTGTGCGACCAGTTCAACTTCCGCGAGCTTTTGGACGATTGGATTGAACAGTTCCAGATCTTCCCCTTTGGTGTCGTCAAGACCCCGTTCGTGTACGAGCAGGAGCGGTTTGTAACCTGGGAGGAGATCGGCGCACAGGAGTACTTCCAATACGAGGGCGACCCCACAATCAAGACCATCCGAAAGACCTTCGACGCCGGAGAGACCAAGTACTACGCCGAGGTTGACCAGACAGTTGATGTCCGTAAGGGCGCATTCCCGGAGGTCATCCCATTCGAAGATTTCATCGTCCCGCAGGGGACTGGGGATGTCGAAGATGCAGACATCATCTACCACCGCACCTGGCAAACCAAGTCCTCAGTCAAGCGCAAGGTTAAGGAGGGGATCTACGACAAGACTGATGGCGACCAGGACACGCTGGGAAGAATAGCTGAACCTTCTGCGCAGCGCACCCGTCTCCTTACTCCTTACGCCGATGGGAAGAACATGGGCTACGAGGATGACGAGAGCAGATTCTACGAAATCGTAGAGACCTACCTGGAGTATGAAATAGATGACAGTGGTCAGGAATTTGAGATTATTGTCACTTTTGATGCCCGTAGCAAGACCATCCTCCGAGCAGTCCACAACTTCTATCAGTCCTATCGACGCCCCTTTATTGTACATCAGTACAAGCACGTTATTGCTTCCATCGAAGGAAACCCCCTCACATATATCCTTGAGCCGCTGCACATTGCTAACTCAGCTTCGTTTAACCAGAGGCTCGATGCTGCGTCACTAGCCAACGAGACGCTTATTTTGGTACCGCCTGGTAGTGGATTCAAGCGCGCCCTTGATCGTAGTGAGATCAGGACCGGCATTTATGAAGTCAATTTTCAGCCAGGCGAAATTGAAAAGTTCACTCTCTCTCAGCCCTTCAACCAACTTCCTGAACTGGAGGACAAATTTGAAAAGTCTGCCGATGAAGTATCCAGCCTATCGCCGCATTCTTTCGGATTTGAACAAGTCGACCGCCCCACCATGGGCGGGACCGCTCAGCTTATTGAAGAGGCCAAACAGCCTCAGTACGGGCAGTTGGAGCGATTCCGTGATAAGCTTGCGCTTCTTGCCAAGCACATGCTGTCCAGACTCCGACAGTTCTTCCCAGAAGGACTAGAGTACTACATCGCACAGCAGGACGACGAGGGGCGCGAAACGCTCAAGCGCGAGTTCCTCGAATGGCCTGCACATATTATTGAGAAGGACGTCGTGATCGAGACGAAGGTCTCGTCCGCTACCATGAGTAAGATGCTGCGGAAGCAAGAGATGTCCGCAGTCGTTGAGCGTATGTCGCAGATCATCGGTGAGATCATGAATCTCGCTACGGTGGCGACAGACGTTATGAACCCGGCAGCGGGGATTGCATTCCAGTTGCTTAACAGTTACCAAGAAGCGGTGAACCGCATGATGGTCGAGTTTGACATGATCGACAAAGAAAAGTTGAACCCGCAACTCATGGAGGTCAGCCAATTCGTACAGCAATTCCAGCAAGAAATTCAGAGGTTGCAAGGTGAAGTGGCTCAGAGAGACCAAATGCTCGCCAGTATCGTTGGACAAAATCCTGGAGGAATGCCCCATGGACCTGGAACTCCTCCGCAGGGTGGCGGCGGGCAAGGCATGGGACCAGGTGGTGGCCCTAGTAACGGCCCACCGGGACGCTGAGATTCGTAGATGGATAGGAGGAGCTATAGACGAGAACTTACGCGGTAGAGCGCAGGCGTATGAAGCGTTACGAAGAGATCTAATCAGTTTCAGAGATAGAAAACAGGAGGATTAAATGGTAGATAAAATCAATGATCCTACCGCTCAGGGGGCCGCAGTGCTCCCGCCATCTGATGCTTTGATTAAGGAGACCCCAGTAAATGTCCCGGCATGGCCCGTTGCGCCACCGCCGGGATTCCAAGTGGAACCTCCTACTCAGCAGACAGTCGAGCCGGTAGTCACAGCAACCCAGCCGGAGGTCCCGGTCGCTCCCCCGTCATGGATTGACGGAGTTGGTGCGCCAGTAGCTCCGCAGTACCAGGCACCGCCGCAGTATCAGCCCCCGCCGCAGCCTTACCAGCCGCCGCAGGGACCGCCGCAGGACTACACTGCGCCGCCCGCAGCGGTAGGTGGGATGGACCCGAACGATAGGGCGCTCTATGAGCTTGTCCATCGGCCGGAGGACTGGGTTCGCGGGATGACCAGAACAGAAGTGCAGAACACCGTTGCTCCTGTCATTGGGCAGGTACAAGAAGCTACTGCGCAGATGCACAACTACATTAAGACGCAGGCTGACGCGAACGAGCGTGCGGCCAAGAACAACGTAAAGGCACTCTATAGCGAAGTTATAAATCAGGATGAGACGTACAATTCCAACCCGCAGGTCAAGGCTGAGGTTGATAGAACTATCCAGAATATGCTGGGTAACAGTATCCACGCGGCACGCAATGGTGACTTCGGGGATGTTTCGCGCATGGCCGCAATGACGCCGCTTGAAGCAAGGGCGACATTGAACGCAATCAAGACCGTACATGGAGAGCTTGGGACCCAGGTTCTCGCACCACAGGTTGGGACAGCAGTAGTCGAGCGCCCGACCGCAGCGGCACCTGGACCGTCTGTACCGCTTGACGCCGACGAAGAGGCAGCAATTGCATGGCGTGAGCGCGTAGACCCGACATTCAGAGCCCGCTATATCGATGCCAAGAAAGTCGCACTACAACGTGGCGACTGGCAGTTTTAGGAGGATAACTCATGGGAACAATTAAATCGCATCTTCCGAGCGTAGAAGATTGGCTCAAGGAAGACCTTATTAGTTCAGCGGGGACCAAAGGGTGGAACCCGCTTCAAGACTTGCCGAGATTGCTTTGGGAAAAGATCCCGGACCTCAGACAGTTTAAGATCGGATTCTGCTCTGAGGCCGACATACCGATTTGGAAAACCATAGGGTGGGCTCACATGAGGCGAGACCACTTTGAGGTTGAGAACTTTAACCAGGCCATTGGCCTCGGACTTGGGCTTGACGACTCTGGCGGCATTATCAAACATGGTGAGAATTACCTGATGATCATGCCCAAGGAGTATCGCAAGCGCGTGCAGGCGAAGAGGGACGAAATCTTTGAGGACTCGTATAAGCGCATGAGCGAAAGAACTGGGACCATCGTTGACCGCAACGACCCCCAGAGCGAGGAAATGCTTGAGGACGCTGAGAAGTTTGATTACGGTCTCAAGGAGGAACAGTTCTCTGCTGGCCCTGCACCCAAGAAGCGAGGAAAGGCCTAGAAAGAATAGACAATGGCAGTTACTACCTTGTCGGGGAGCGACCCCCGTCAACCCAAAATCTACCGTGGCGGCACTCAGGTAACTGAGATGCAGTACGGTTCGAATGTGGAGATGGATAATGGCACTTTTGCCATAGGCAATTTTGTGTACTCCGTGGCTGACACGAACATCATCACCGTCTCCGACAGCGATACTAAAATTCTCGGCCTCGCCGGGAAGGCTAGTTCTGCTGCCGCAACCGGCGCACTCTCCATCCCAGTTCAGCTTATTCTTCCTGGTGATATGCTTATGATCCAGGTTGAGGATGGCAGTGGGAACGTTGAGGCGTCTGACACCACCTGTGTGGTCGGCAACTCATATGCTATTAAAGACTACGCAGCAAACACTCCTTCTCGGATTGACAGCGCCAGCGCTGGCACCGAGGAGCAGTTCGTTTACCTCGGCCCCGTCTACGATGCGGCTGGAGACTCAAGTTATTGGGGCTGGTTCAGTCCTGATATCGTCGGAACCTATATCCAGACTGCGGACGGGAACTAATAATGAATAACACTTTTACGTTTGCTAAGTCCGTCGCCCTTGTTGACTACATGGACCCCTTCCGTCAGAAGGAGTCCCAGGTCACTTGGAACCACGCTGCGATTAGCTCGACCAAGAGCACGAATCGTGCAACTGAGAAGGTCTTCTCGTTCAGCGGGCTGCCTGCCGCGCAACAGACTAAGGAATTGCAGAGCATCTTCTACTCCGACATGGGCGAGCAGGCGGCGACCACGTTCACCGTCAACAAGTTCACGCTGGCTACGATGTTCTCCCACGAGTTCCTCAAGGACTCTTGGCATCTGCCCGATATGATGAAGGAGGCTGGCGCTGCCGCAGGCGAGTCCCACTCCTTCATTCTTGACCAGGCGATGGCCGCTCCGCTTAACCGTGCGTTCAATAGCTCCTACACCATGTATGATGATGTCGAGCTTTGTGGTACGCACACCATGGCCGATGGCACTAGCTACGACAACGATCTTGCGCCAGCCTCTCTGACGTATGATAACGTCTGGCTCGCCGTCAACCACTTTGAGACCGCTCCCGTGTCTCATTCCGGCATCTACCTGGCCGACAAGCCCGACTGCCTCGTGTACCACCCCTCGAAAGAGAAAGAGGTACAGGCAATCCTGAAGTCCACGTTAGAGCCTGGTACTGCGGACAACGACAAGAACACCTTGCAGAGCTACAGCTTGAAGGCCGTTCCTAACCGTTTCCTCAGCACCACGACCAACTGGTTCCTCACCGGGACTCGGTTCAAGAACGACTTCATCCGTATCGTGCGTGAGCCCGTGAACACCGCGACCCAGGATGACTTCGACAGGATGGGCATGAAGTTCCGTAGCTACCAGCGGTTCGCTGTTGGTATCCGTGACTTCCTGTGGATCGTCGGGAACCCCGGAGCGTAGCTCTGACCATTAACAGTTATCCGGCCTTAACCGAGTTAGGGCCGGGTTGCTTCACAGTGCCCCATGGCTTGTCTCGGCACGCTGTACCGGAAGGGCGGGGCGAAAGGAATTACAATGACTACAGTTAAAGATGGCCTCTATCAGTATGGTGGAGTGCCCGTTGGTGGCCTGCTCTCGCAGGGCAAGGCATACCATATCAAGCCCCGCACCGGCGCATCCGGTGGCGGCGGTTTGAAGCTCAATGATGCAATCTCTACCGTGTCGGGCGCACACGCGCTCATGACGGCAGACCAGAACGACGTTGCGTACTTCTATTCCGAGGACAACTCGGCGTCTGGTTGCACTGATTACCAGTCCAGCGCTCTCACCTGGAGCAAGGACTGTACCCATCTTGTCGGTGTGAACTCTGGTGGGATCATGGGCCAGCGCTCTCGAATCGCCCAGCTTTCCACTGCTACCGCAGTTACTCCCCTGGTTACTTGGAGCGCCAGCGGCGGCTCAATGAGCGGAATACATATCTTCCACGGGGTGGCCGATGCTACCTCGAAACAGTGCTTCTCAGTTACCGGAGAGCGTAACTACTTCTCGCGCTGCCACTTCGCTGGAATTGGTAATACCCTAATGGACGTGGCGACTGCCGCATCACTTGTTGTCTCTGGTGATGAGAACTTGTTTGAGGATTGCGTGATCGGTCTTGATACTATCGGGCGCGGCTCTGCTGCTAACTCGGAGATCTTGTTTACAGGCCAGGCAACCCGCAACGTGTTCCGTAGATGCATTGTGCCTACATTCGCTGATGCGAATACTCATCAGTTTATTATCGCAGGGGCAAGCTCTCTCGACCGCTACGCGCTGTTCGAGGATTGCTTGTTCGTCAACCCTGTTGACTCAACTGCCACCTCCATGACAGAGGCTATTGATGCCAGTGCCAGCGCAGGTGGTTCAATCATCCTTCGGAACTGCACTCTCGTTGGTGCTGCCGACTGGGAGGCGAACGTTGAGTCGGGGATCACCCTCATCGACGGTGCTGCGCCTACCAATAACACTTCCGGCCTCGCGGTTAACGTCGAAGCCACCTAATCAGAAGTAATGGGGGGCGCAAGCCCCCCGTTGCAATTGGAGTTTACATGCCCCACAGCCTAGAACTTTATGTAGAAGCAGGGGACGGGCACCCAGCGTGGGGTGTTCTCCACATTGAAACGGAACTCTCTGTAATAGAGTTCCAGAAAGAAGCTGAAAAAGAAAAGTGGATTGTAGTCCAATGCTGCCGAGGGAAGAAATGCATCTTGCAAGCAGAGAAGGTGTGGAGAATTCAGGAAGCAAACTTCGACGTGTATGATCCAAGTGAGGAATAAATGAGTATTCAAAAAACTAATCATCCAGTAATCCAGGCTGCGGTTGCTGTTCCGGTGCTAAAGACGGCCAGCGCGCGCACCGAGTGGTATGATCTCAATGGGTGGACGGATAAGGTCGTTTCGTACGACATCACCGACTCCGCAACAGTTGACATTAATATAACAATGGAGGTAAGCCCGCAGGGTGCGCACGAGCTTAACGCCAAGACGTGTACAACGAAGGATTACACCTCGGTGCAAATCGTTCAAACTCACACTGCCGAGGTCCTGGTGCGTGTGGACTCAGATGATGTAGACGACCTGAAACACCCAATTCGGTCAGCGCGGTTCTTCCTCGAAAATGACGAGGGGAATACCACATCGACGTTTAACGTATGGGTTGAGGGCTGGAGCTAATGCCTTCGCTGATGCCCCTTCTGCATGAAGTGGTTGTCGGCGGTGGTCCAGCTCCAGTATACGAGATAACCGGGAACATAGTAGACGACAATACTGATCCGGTATCCGGGGCTACTGTCACCCTTACTGGTGATGCCTCCGACAGCACAACCACTGACGGTAGCGGAGACTATGAGTTTCTTCTTCTCCCTGATGGGAGCTATACTGTAACTCCGACTAAGACAGATGAGACATTTACCCCAGCCAGCAGAAATGTTACAGTATCAGGGTCGTCTCAGACAGCAGACTTCGAGCAGGACGCTGCGACGTTCGCCGCGTTCGAGGTCAACTTCATTGACATGACTGATGGGGAACTCCCAACCAATGGCGAGGTCACAGATCCTACCCATCCGACCCCAACGGTGAGTACAATACTTGTCCAGAGTATAGACAATAAGGAGCTTAGCGGAGGGTATAATAGAACACTGCTAATTGCGGGGGACGATGCCAATTCACCGTCCTACACATGGGATGTCAGGGACTTTGGCAACGGCCTCGACCTTCCTCCAGATGGATTCAAAATTCAGGCATATGTCACTACCAAGCCATCAGGCGACACAAGAGAGTTTGGATTGCATGTGTCTGCGACAAAGATAAATGGCACGCTAATAGCAACTGTAGAAGATGACAATGATGGACTTTTTTGGGCGCATACTGGAAGTGCCTCTGACTCAACGTCGAAGTTTGGGTACAGAACTGAAAACACGACAGTTAAGACCATAGACCAAACGGATTCTCCATCTGGCAAGGGGACATGGTGGTATAGATACCACCTCCAATACACAGCTAGCGGTAAAACGGGAGACATGTCGTGGTTCAAGATTTCTGATTCTAGTACTGATCCAATACCACAGCAGACAGTTGTGCCAACAATTGAAAACATGAGATATATTACATTTGTTAGGTGGCCCAACGGGTATGGTCAGGATCTAATTCTTCACAGCTTTTGGGTTGGGAATATAACAGATGACTGGCCCGCCAACAGGACGCTTGTGTAATAACATGACACTTAACAGAGACATAGGCATAAAAGAGATAATCGGCGTGTTCGTTCTCATTGGTGCTATCTATGGTGGGATCATTGGGATCGCATCCATAGCAAGTACGGTATCATTGAAGCAGATCGACGAACACACGATTGTAACAGAGCAGAAGCACGTTGATCAGTTCAACGAGCTAAGATCGGAACAGGCTCTCATGCAAACTGATGTGGCAGTTACGAAAGAGCGCGTCAAGACCATGGGTGAAGACATAACTGAAATCAAAGAAATGCTAAGGGATGCTCGATAGTGACTGACTTTGTTCGTGCCCCGTCAAAGGGCTCGCTCCTTACGATGCTTAAGAAGGCTAGGGAAATTGACTCCAAGCTTCTAAGCAAGCTCTTTGATGGAGTTATGTTCAAGGGCGAGTACCAGGCCGGTATAGAGCAACAGATAGTAACTGTGATCAATAACGGATCTGGTAGCGGAGGTCCGGTAAACATAAACCACCGAGACACAAAGTACTTGTTGGATGATGACCACAAACAGTACCTGTTGCTAACTGCTGGGTCTGGCAGGCCGCTTACTGGCGACCTATACCTTGAAGGATCAAATCCATACCTTGTGATGCGTGACGCTGATGGTGACTCAGGTTCTCACTTTATCCTCGTTGACACAGCTACTGAAACTGGCTCGATAACAAAGACGACAGCAACCGGCGACTCATCAATAACCATGGATGCGAAGCCCTCAGACGGAGTAAGCGAAGCCAAGTTTAGAATGTTCCGTGGCACAGATACAACTGGCGAGAACAGCGGACTGTATATCCACCTTGGCAATAACAGCGATACCGAACAGCACATACTGTACGCTAAGGGTGGTGCGGACTTCTGCCGGGACAGCGGGTGGGTTTCCGTGGACGGCGACGACGTTGTAACAGCCTCCCGCTGGCTACAGAACGGATTCCCGGATTCGACCGAGGTTAGCATATCATGGGATGACGGCACGCGCACGCTGACCCTCGACTCCGTTGGGGCTAGCTTCAACTACTACCTGTCTGGCGTGCTGTACAACGAGACCGGTGCATTAACTGCCACCATCCCGAGCGTCGGCGTTGGGGACGAAGAGGGGTTATGGGTATTCTACCTTGATTCAGAGGGGTCAATGACCGCTGCCCTTAACCCATCTGAGTCTGACATTGACACTGTCATAGAAGATTATGCCATTGTTGCCTACGTCCAATGGGATGACACCAACCTTGACGGAAGGCTCATGTATGAGGTTCATGGGTCCAGAATGTCGCCAGCTACTCACCACTGGATTCACGATAACATGGGGGCTCAGTACAAGGAGGGGATGGCGCTATCGGACTTTGTTATAAGCACCGGTAGCGATGACGAGGATGCGCAATTTAGTATAGCTGCTGGTGAGTTCTATGACGAGGATATCGAGCATGACCTCGCAGCCTTCCTTAAAACTGAGGGCGTAGAGATATGGTATCTCGACGGCTCTGACTGGCGCTGGGGCGAGACCGTCCTCACCGGCACCGACTTTAACATTAAGGTCGCCGGAAGCGGAAGGATGGCGTGGAATAGCTCGGGCTCGCAGGTTGAGGCAGACGCAAACAAGTATGTGCTGTGCCACATCTTTGCAACCAACATAACAGACGATGCCGGTGCTGGCCCGCTGTACATATCAATCCAGGGGCAGGCAGTATACAACACAAAGGCGCTGGCTAGAGAGGGAGCGGATTCCGAGATCAACAATCTCGTGTATGGCACGCTCCCGCTGCAAGAGGTTATACCTGTTGCCACTGTGATTTTCCAGACGGGGAATTATTCCAACAAGGTTAAGAGCCGGGTGGTAACAACCGATTCCGGAGACAACTGGGTTGATTGGCGCTCTAGTGACTTAAAGTCAACAGGCGGGACCATTAACGATCATGGCTCTCTCGCCGGGTTGGAAGATGACGATCATCAGTTGTATCTCCTTGCGTCAGACGCTACAGACCGCGCCACCTTTGCCTCCAACTGGACCGACCTGACTGATGGTGGCGATACTGCGTTGCACATCCATGACGCCAGGTACTATACTGAGACCGAGATAGACAACTCGCTTGCTCTGTACCTCCCGCTGACAGCATCGCACACTGCGCCGCTCACAGGCGATCTTTACATTGAGTCTGCTTCTGCCCCCTCGCTGTTCCTTGACAAGAGTGGGAGCGATACAGACTTCACATTCTTCCAGAACAACGGAGCAGGAACTACAAACTTCGGGACCAGGACTGCTACTGGAGATACCAACGTATCTATTTACACCATCACTGGAGACGGAGCGGGTGATGGATACGTTAGCATTTTCGGAGGAACCAGCACAACTGGAGACAACTTTTTCAGGCTGTATACTGGGCAGGCAGGCTCAGCCGTACAGCACATGTTTGATTGTAGTGGCGGCAACGTAGAACTTTGCAAGGTCGGCGGGTACGTCACCATTGAAGAGGGCAACCTTCTCATAGACAAGACATCTGGCCCGCAGCTTCAACTCAGGGAAGCGGCTAGCGCGACAAGCTATTCGGTTGTGACAGACCTTGGTGATACACTTTACATTCAGAAGATTGAGCCGACCGGGGCAATAATCGGCCTCGTGCCTGTTCCTGCGGATAATAGCTCTGATGCCGAGATCCACCTCTTCAACGGTTCAGCTACGACCGGCGACGTCATGCTCAAAATCTACGAGGGGGATGCTGCGCCGCTTGTTCAGCACCTATTCTATGGGTCTGGCAACGCAGAGCTTTGCAAGGTTGCTGGGTCGCTAACGGTAGGAGGAACAACCGTGTCTCTCGTCGGGCATACGCACGATGATAGGTACTACACCGAGACCGAGATCGATACAGCCCTTGATCTGTACCTTCCGCTTACTGCCGGAGCGGGGCAGCCACTAACCGGCGATCTTCATGTGGAAGATGGCTCATCCAATGATCAGCACACGCTTGCCGCATCAGCAACCGGAGACGCCAACCTATGCATACAGGGCGGCCAGGTTACAATCGGCGGTACCGGTGGCACTCAATTGCTAACTGTAGTAGACGGCGCTCTCGGAGTTAGTAACGGCTGGGCCTTCCGAGGGCAGAACAACGGGGGAACCTACATTGATCTGCTCAAGGTTGAGTCTGGTGGGTACAGAGTCCTCATGGGCACCACTGGTGCCAGGATGAAGCTACTGTCGAACGACTCAGCGCTGTACCCAGTGCCAACGTCTGCGGTGTCAGACGCTAACCATAACAACGGATTCATGACATTTTGGGTTGACGAGAGCGGAAATACAATAAACTTTAAGGTAAAATACAGCGGTGGAACTGTTAAGTCTGGATCTGTCGCACTAACATAGGGAGGTCGAGATGACATTCGAAGAGAGAATTAAACAGTTGGATGTAGAGAAGGAACATCTTATCGCTCAGTTGAACGCCATGATTGGGAAACAAGCGGTGCTTGCTGAGTTGATTGAGGAGCGTGACAACTTCGAACTGGAGACTGAGGAGGACTAATGGGAACACGCCGAGTCCCTGCCACCGGGATGCAGCTAGACCGCTGCGACGTATGTGGAAATGAGATTCACCGCAGGGATCTTGTGCGTACCCAGGTTGAGTACGGCATCCCCGAGGCGTACAACTACCTGTCTTACTCGTCTTACAATACGAGTGGATGGGAAGTAGACACAGCCTCAGACGCAGGTTCAATCTCATATGGGAATAGGTGCGATCACGCCAGGACTCAGGTGCCACCGGACCAGCCCACTGCGGTTGGTACGATGGACATGGTGAGCGGCGTGCAGACCTGGGAGGGAGACGGGGTGTTTAGAGCTAATACCCTTTCCCCGGCCGCTACGGGGCCTACAACTGTCCTTACCTTTTCAGGGGTAGTAGGACCGCACCTTGAGAACGAAACGCCTACAATGACCGTTAAAATGGGCGTGACGAACAGTGACGGGTCAGTTAAGCAAGTCGTCAGGACATGGACCCTGTGCGGGCAGAAGCGCGTCTGGTGTGCTGAAACAGCATCAACGCTCGAAGGCTATGGGTTAGGGTCTGGCACTCAGCAGTACTACTATATAGAGATCACCAATGACGGCAAATGGTGGATAGACGAACTACAGCTTGAAGAGGACACGGCAACTGGCGCACCCGAGGTATTCGCCGCCACATCTGGCGCAGCGTACTCCCAGACGGCAGATTCCGCTGGGATCTCATCCAGGAAGGTATGCCCAAGTTGCTTCGAGTACGTGTTCAAGAAATCACAGATCTACGGGCGTACGGATGAACCTCAGATGGACTATCCGGTAGCGTCACACGCACAGGAGTTTTAGATGGCAAGGCTTACAGCCGATGACATGATTGATATCGTCCGCGACTGCTGTGGCGGCGAGACCAGCGAGACCTTATCTGATACAAGGATACTCAGGTTTCTTAACGAGGCCGCGCTGAACCTGGCGTCGAAGTACACGTTTGATCAGTTGAGTGCTACCACTCCCATCACCACTGCGGACGGGACCGCTGAGTACACGATGGCTGTTGATGACGTTGTTGAGTTCACGGGGATTGTCAACGGCACCAAGAACTTCGAGCTATATCCCATGAATGAGGACCAGTACCTAAGTTTCACGCAGGGCGATGCTCAGAGCGGAGATCCTAACTATTGGTACGTTGATGGCACCAGCGGCGGCGCATACGTACTGAGGCTCTGGCCCACGCCCAGCAGCGCAGACACCCTCACGGTACACTACACCAAGCTTGAGGAGTTGAAGACCTCTCCGACCGCGACCAGCCTCACCATACCTCGCGTTTGGGACAAGGTGGCGTACCTGTACGCAGCATCCTCCGCATGGGAGATGCTTGGTGATTCCGAGCGAGCGGAAACGTTCGTGAAGATGGCAGCACGAAACGAGGCCCAGGCAGCAAAGACGGTCAAGGTGCCGTCGTACATTCCTGGGTTCCTTGGCTCGCCCGTAGGAGGGGCGATGAAGAATGCCTAACATCAAGTATCACTACATCTCTCTTGGTGATGCAACGATAATACAGCGTCGTCACCCAAGGGAGATTGAACCGCCTGGGATGGTGAACATAGAGAATGCCATTACCTCAAGATCCGATTCCTCTATAACCATGAGGCCACCGTGGGTTAGGGTTTATGATGATGTATACGGGTTCTCGTCAGTACTAAATACTGATGATACGGCAGAGCTTAGAGATGCCGTAAACTCTGCCACCGGGCTGTACGGCTCTGGTCAGGTATTGTTCTTAACTTCATACATACCATATGGGATCAACAGTGGATCCCCGGCCGTGTTGAGCGACACGCACGGCAACGGGTCGTGTTCTCTTATCGAGGGTGAAAATACGGTTGTTGGAACAAACACCGACTTTTATAAAAGGGTGTACAGGGGGGCCATAGTTCGCTTTGAGGGTCTAAACACGTCATACACCGGGGCTCCGTATCTGTGGCTAATCTCAACCAATACGGATGAGTGGTACATGACAGATCAGGACGAGAACGAGGTTCCGCTTCAAGGCTCATACATCAGGGCCATCACCGGCGCTTCCCTGTATATGAGGTACGGTGAACCTGGGTCCATGGCCTACTATGGACAAATTGGCGAAGGCGACGAAGATGCCCTTGGATTTGATGCACTCTATACGAGACTCAGTGGAGACCCGGCCCAAAGAGCCGGAGACTCTTCAAAGTTGTTTAATTTGCAGATGGGAACTAACATTTCCGGAGCAAAGTACATGTGGACCGATAGCCCAACAACCCCGAACGAGTATTACATGACGGCCAGGGACACCACCGAGCCGGATCTTGTCCCAGACTCATGGTCAGGAAGTTCTAGTACCCCGTCGTACATTCGCGTAGTGAACTCTGACAATAGGAGCTATGCTCATCCATTTAATACTCCACTGGATCAGATTGGTGCGCCAACTGGGTTTAATTCCGGAGACGTAATAGACTACGGAGAGGTTGAGTCGCTTGCAGACGAGGAATGGGGAATCGGGGATGCCGACTCGCTAGGGTTCAATACTGTATACTACAGGCTTGATGCGGGAGACCCTGATGCATTGCTTGCCTCGGTTGGATCATCCAGGTGGGACGGCGTTACTGGCGAAGTTTTAAGCTGGCCGCAGTCAATGGTTTTGAGTGGGTACAAAGACGTTTCTACTAGCGCGACGTACACATGGCAGCAATCAGCAAAAAGTAGAAACACGGGTTTCTATCTTCCCGGTACAGACACTCCCGTAACCGCATACCTGTACTATCTCAAGATTTCCTCCGGAGATCCAGGCATCCCACACCCGGAAGATATCTATATGAATGGGAGCAAGCCAAGAAGGAGGAGTGTTGAACTTCTCAAGCCCGGACTGTGGGATGATCAAGAATGGGGATATGGAAATCACACGCTTGATAATCTAGGATACGATACTATCTATGCTGCCACTTCGTGGGACGGGACAATGGCAAGCGTAGATGTAGAGATCATAATGCCGTTCAGCTACCAATTCTCAGACTACGGGTGGGCCGCGTCTGCTACATCCGATGAGTATTACATGGTTCAGCAGGATGGGTCAACTGAGATTACAGCGGACTTTAACGAGCCTCATAATGTTTCGCGCGGGGTAGACGGGAAAATGATACAAGGAACCGTTGGCTCTCTTAGTGATGGCGAATGGGGGTTTGGCAAACTTGCCGGTGATTCCCTTACGTACGATACTATCTATGTGGGACTCGACGCAGGAAATCCGGATGACATAGGAATGCAAATGGTTGCCGAGTATGACTTCCAAATCTACTCCAGCAAATACAAGTGGACGGAGAGCGGTACCTCAGATATGTGGTACATAACGCTATCAGATGGCTCTGACCCAAGCATATCCCTGCCAACGAATCTCAGCCTTGACGGGTATGAGTATACCTACGTAACCATGCAGATTCTTAGCCCGAATGAATGGACATACGGGAACGAGGACTCGCTTGGTTTCAATACGATATACGTGTATGCAGAGTCCTCCCCGGACGGGGCCATCGGGACCGGCGAAAACGATGAGACTAAGCCAGTCAAGATTGTTATCAAAGACGCATCTTCTGACTTTGACTACTACATGGTTGACAAGGTAAATGGTAACGACGATCTTCTCATATCAGGATTGGCCGTATCGTCCATCAGCGATTCAAAGCCGGTATTCTACTACAACCACAATCCGTATCGGTCTAAATACAAATTCAACATCCAGTCATACACGCAAGGGCTGATCTACAATACGCCAAGCAATGAAGGAGATGTCAACCGAGAGGACATCAGCGGGCCGTTCTACGCCGGTCTTCAAAAGGGAGACTGGAAGTACCAGTCGAAGGTGCTGATTGACAAGGAGTTTGAGGGAACTGGAGTAACCTTCAATGTTCAGCCTCTTCTTGCTGGAAGTGGATCCTCGTACTTACAGGCTTTTCAGTGGATACAGGATGAGGCTGACGATTCATTCTATATCGCGCGCAATTTCCTTGCACTATCGTATGGCCTTTCCGGTCCGTGGGAAAAGGCTTACATAAATACGCATGGCGACCAAGAAGGCACTCTGATTGAAATAGATGGAGATTACCAAAGCAAGGTCGTATTCAACGGGATGAAGGCGTATGGGTCTACATACATAGCTCCAGTCATTGATTGCAACCTTGACTCGCCAGCGACATCTTCACTTCCAGGCTATGCGCACTCCACTGACGCCTTTGGCCTTGAGTGGGACATGCATACAGATAGCGCATATGAGTGGAGCACGGCAGGCAGAGCGAAGGTGCCTGCTGACTGGGAGCCAATTGCCGTTGCGTGGAATGGAGACTCGCCAGGAAGGATTGTCCTTCTTTACTGGCAATCAACTACCAACAGGGTTACGGTTAGATATACTGACGACGATGGGACCACCTTCAACGACGCCGCCGTGGGAGGAGCGCCCAATTACTTCGTTGGCGATGAGACCAGCCGTGTTGATTATTTTGGTGGTCAGTTCATAATCACAAGGTCTTCTGGCTTGTATTATGGAGACGGCACGACATTCACAGAGAAATCACTTACCGGGAGTGATTACACATCAGTAGCATACAGCCCAACACAGGGATATGCGGCCCTTGACAGGGCAGCTAAGAAGGTTAATACAGCACTAGATGTTTCTGGCACCTGGACACTTACAGATCTTCCTGTCCCGGAGTATGCTGGTGCCGTTGAGTGGCTGATGTGGGATACCTATGGAGAAAGGTGGGTTGTAAACTTAACCGGTGGGATGATGTGGACAAGCACACTAGATGTAGATGATCTTACGGGATACCCGCCGTGGCTGTCGGAGCCAATCCTGGACTCGGGAGAGGGCGCGTCACAGAAGGAACCAACCAACATGGTGTCTGACGCCGGTGGCCTGCTGTGGTGTACGTACGATGGCGGGGCATACTATTTCAGACATATCAGATCAACTAGGTACTCGTACTACTGGTGGGATGTTGAAAAGTTTGTGCCGCTCAGTAAAGATTTCAGGGCACAGACATTTTCTGTTCTTGATGGATACGTTGTCCTCATCGGCACCAGCGAGAGAACATGGGATAACATAGACTATGACAAAACAGAATCGCTGTCACCTAACCCGTCGTTTGACGACGAGGAGAAGGACTTCACCTTTGCTGCGATGACAAGCCTTGGTGATCATGGCATAAAACCAGAGACCGTAGTTGCTACCGCGACCCTGACCGATGGCACCATTGAAGAGATAACTGATGACGGGGCCGGAGTCCTCAAGGGAACCGTAAGCGCAACCGGAACAATCAGCTATGAAACCGGCATCATGGTTGTCATCTTTAATGACATCACTGCGGCGACCGGCAGCACCTTTTCAGTCAGATACACTTATCTGATAGAGGGCGACACAACCGGATGGGAGTACCACCCGAGGCGCATCAGGTGGACGGCCCCCAAAACGTATGATGACTTTGAGGGCGTGGGATCTGGTACTGGAGATGCCAGCGGAGACGGAGCGTTTCTTGATTCAAGGCCGGTCAATGGAAGGATAGTCGTCTTTGAAACAAGTGCAATAACATCCATTGTGCCCAGGGGTGACGTCTTTGATCCGTGGGATTTCGATACCATAAGGAGCGGAGTGAAGCTTCTTAGCAACCCAGTTGTGGTTGATGACAAGTGCTACTTCATAGCGACTGACGGACTTCTTTGGGAGACTAACGGGATAGACGCCAAGGAATCAGGGTCGTCATATGACGCAACACTATATGATGATTTCAATGAAGAGGGACCGGTCTTTCTTGATTACTCAGTTGAATTGAACTCTTTACTTGTCTACCACTTCGACCTGGCCGCAGATGTTCCTGCTGTTTACACAATTAGCTTGGCTGTAGGAACCGTAACCAAGTCGTCCCTACCGTTCATTCCTGATGATGGCGTACTGGCAAAGAGGGCGGCAAGCGTGTTCGCGGTATCTAATTCAGACGACGAGACCATCTACGGATCTCACCACCCGACAGACTCAAACGATGACAAGGTTGTTCTGTACTCTTTGTCTACAGGATTTGGAGTAACCGGGGAGGACATCCCAATGTCTGGTGTTGAATCCTATTATCACTCAACGATTGAAACCGGCGAGTTGTATCTAAACCCGGAAGGCAAGAAAACGTCACTAAAGAATGTTACTGTTAGGACATTCGTTAGCGACGACGAGGGGGCAGGCCTACCAGTTATCGCGCTTGAAGTAAAATCAAATGAGGATGCAGACTGGACCAGCGAGGGAGATACTGCCGGGACCACAACTATTAGCACCACGACGTGTACCGGTGCCTCTACCGCATGGAGCAACCTGATTGCTGGTCCGAACTCTGGCGACACGCAGCAGAAGTGTAACGGTGTTACCGTGCTCTTCACCCTCCCGTGTCTCGCAAAACAGGCAAGGATATACCTTGACAGCACACTTCTCGTGGAGGGCACAGACTACGCCAATGGTGCCACCAACTCAATCTCGTTTGGCGGCGCTTACACCCCCCCGGCCGCAGATGAAACTCTCTACGCATACTGGGACGTGATGCCCGAAATCAGGGTAGCTGTCGGGGATGTGTACAAAAGCTCAGAGGGGTTCCATAGAATAGAGTCTATCGAATCTGCGCAGGACATCACCCTTGACCACTACATGTCTACAGGGTCGGATGCTGCGCCAGTCCACTACCCAACCACGGAGATGCCGGTTGGTAACGCTGAAACGAAGCTTGGGCTAAACAAGCTAGTCGAGGGTGTCTCAATTCGTTTATACGTTATACCAAAGTACAACACTGATCCAACCCCCGAGATTGTAAAAGTAACGGGGATTTCTATCGGACACATCCCCCAGGGAAGCAAGATACTACAGGCAACAGGGAGTTAATATGCAGTATCCACCACAGAATCAGAGAGGGCCGGGAGGTCAGATGGGCGGCGGCGGCGGTGCGCCACAGGGTGGTCCCGCGCCGAGACAGGCAGGCCCGCAGATGGGCGGTCCTCCACAGGGCGGCCCTGATCAAATGCAGATGTCACAGTTCAGGCAGGGCCAGTACAGCCCGCAGGGCGGGGTAGACGAACTACAGGCACAGTTTGCCAGGGCACAGGCTACCGGAGCAAGCCCGCTTGTCCTTGCCGAGCTACAGCAAAAGCTCAGCATTGCTCAGCGCGGGATGGAGCAGTGGCAGAATCGCAAGTACGGCGAAGAGATGGGCAGACTCACCCAGCCGCAGGGTGCAGGCAGCGTGGGCAGCGGTGGTCGCGGCGGCAGACCTGCACAGTCGCAGCTACAGCAGAACCCCTACCTTGAGATGCTTCTCCGTAACCGTCTCGGCATGGGTGGGGGCGGTGGTAGAGGGGCCTGGTAATGGGTACGTTCAACGATAACATGTACACCAACCCAGGGTCTAACCAGGCGATGTACCGCTCGCCATGGTACACGACCGGATCCAGTGGGTACTCTGAGACTCCCCAAATCGGGCAGGCCGGGCAAGCTGCCGGTGGGGAGAGTGATCCGTATGCTGGTAACAGCTACTTCGAAATGCTACTCAAGGGCATCATGGACACTGGAGAGTACGGGCCTACGCAGGATGCCGCTGCTCGCGGCAAGGCCTCTGAGCAGGAAGATGCCATGCTGCGCTACAAGATGGGCAGCAAACGAAAGAAGGGCAAACATGAACAGATTCCTGACGGCTCGCTCGCGCTGTCTAACTATCCTGGTTTGCGCAACGCTGTTGACTGGGCCGCTACTGGCAACATGCCTAGCGGTGTGGGATCAGGTAGTGCGCACGGATGGCTCAAGGAGCAGAACGATAGAGAGTATGGAGATAGAATGAGACAGGGGCGTAAAGACTGGGCGCAGAATCAAAAAGACGCCCTTGGTTGGAGGTACTAATGCCAGGAACAACTCCAGTGTTTGGCGGGCAGAACACCAATAGTCCGACACAGCAAGGACACAACCTCGGTAACACTGGCTGGGGTCCAGCATCCCAGATGCGTGATTGGCTTGACAACTTTCAGCCAGACCAAATGGGATTTCAGGGCGGGGGGCAGAGCGCCTGGGGTGGCCCAATGGGGCATCTTGGACACGCAGGTCAGGACTTCCAGTATAATCCGCGCACAGGAGAGTACGGGTATCAGGACAAGGCCGGGTTAGGCCTTGAGGGTGGTGAATCCATCTGGCGCATCGACCCGGTAACCGGCGACAAGGTTATCAACCCTGCGGCGATGATGCAGTTCATGCAGGGCGGTGGTGATGGCGGCGGTGGCTACCAGAAGTATCAGATGACCGACTATCAGGGTGGCAATGTCACTCCGGGCTCAGGCTACGAGGCCTTTGACTATGACACCATCGGATCAGGTATCGATCCACAGGCCGTTATCCAGGCGAACGAATACAAGCTCAAGGAAGGCATGGAGGGCGACTTCGCCCAGGCCGGGGCAAGAGCCGGGCAGAGCGGGTTTGACATGAGCACCCCGTACATGGGTGAGCTTGGTGCAGCCGCACGCAAGGCTTCGCAGGACCGTAACGCCATGTCGATGAAGTACCAGTTCCAGGCAGCAGAGTCGCAAGCCGCAAGGGATCTCGCGCAGCAGCAGCAGGCCGCTTCGCTTGACTTCGGTGGGTGGCAGGCTGGCTACCAGGGTGATCTCCAGTCGCAGATGTTCAACGCGGGGCAGGGGTTTGACAAGTGGGCCATGGAGAACCAGTTCGGGTTTCAGGATAACCAGGGGCAGAACCTCTATAACCAGACGAACGAAATGAACAGTCAGAACAACATGATGTCCATGCTCCAGCAGATGATGGGATAGGCTATGGGAATACTTGGACCGAGCCCCGATGAACTAAGAGCGAGAATAATGCAGATGGCCCAGCCCATGGGCGTAGGCCTTGAGACTGAGGACGAGCGCAGAAAGCGACGTGCCGCAGAGCAGGTACGCAAGGCCCTTGAGGACCAGATCGTAGCCAACTCTCAGCCGATGATGCGCTCCCCGTGGCAGACAGCAGGGGCCGCCCCTGCGGCAGTGGTTGCAACTGCGGAAGGTGTCGAGGAAGAAAGAGCTAAGATCGGCGTGCCGTGGAACCCGAGCCAACTAACGGCAGGGGTGACAGAGCAAGTCCCTCTGACCATGAACCTCACCCCGATGGGCGAGAGGATTTTTGGAGCTAACGCCCAAGAGGATACGGTGAGCCCAGAGTCCGTTGCTGGCGCACAGGAGGCAGCAGAGCGCGACCCACGGGCTAAACAGTATGAGCTTGACAGGCTAAAGGAAATCAAGACTACCCCGTCCGAGGCCATCAACCTCCCGGAGACTGAGATAGACGTGGCGGGGCTGACCATCGACCAGCAGGGCGAGGACAGCTTCAATACCACCGAGGTAGTTAATAGGCTCGCAGACGAGGACAAGCTACTCCAGATCAGGGCAGAGGCCAGGATGAAGGGGCGCATGGGTTCGCTCTCACACGAGGACATGGACCCAAGCATCTACGACTTCCTCCCCGAAGGCCCGGCCGGAGATCCGGCCAAGGTTACGGGCGGCTCATTCTCGCAGCAGGCCATGACCCCGGAGATCCAGAAGCGCCTTGACGATAACATGCTCTACGCTGCTCAGTCCGATGAGCAGTTCGCTAGCTGGATGTTGCAAACTCCAGAGATCAGAGAGCGCATGAAGTGGGATCCGTCTGCCATTGGCGAGGGCCTGCGTAGGATCTCTGAGCAACAGACAGAGGACGCACGCAAGACACTCGGCATGAGGCTGATTGAGCTTGGCACTGGGCCGTCTGGCAAGATGTCACCTGAGACCGCATCTGCATATCAGATATGGACAGGCGAGGCACCACCGGATGGCATCGTTGGGATCAGCAGGCTTGATGCTGCCCAGGAAATCTTTAGCATGAGAAACCGTCTCGATATGCTGGTTAACCAGGCAGGCTTCGGGCAGTCCGCTATCATGAACGACTATAGACGCCAGGCCGTGCCAATGTTCCGAAGGGCGCAGGCTGCGCTTGAGGCCGGGGCAGACCCGGACATGGTTGTTCAGCGATTGGCAGCAGAGGTTAGCGCACTCGAAGGGCGCACCGGTGTTGGTCAGCAGCAGGAGAACCAGAAGTCTATTGATCAGATGTCTGTTAGGGGCGCATCTCCGTACGGATCAGTTGGCGTCGCCTCAAGGGAACGTAACGTAGGAAGGTAATAAATGGCGGTAAAGGTAACACTTACTGACGGGAAGATAATCTTCCTTCCAGATAGCTGGACCGACGACCAGATAGATGCCCACGTTGCTGGCCTGGGTGATCGTGAGCCGGAGTCAGACTACGGCGCTGCGTTCATGCGCGGGCTTGGCAAGCACGCACCCGACATCATAGACCTGGGTGCTGGCATCACCGGCATAGCGGCCGACATCACAGGCCTTGAGTCCCTTGACAGGACCGAGGCTAGCATCCGTGACTTCTCTGACAACGTACGCACCCATGTGGGCGGCGAGGCCATGCGGGATGTGTCAGATACCTTCGGTGAGAAGGTGGCAGAGGGCTTCGGTGCAATCCCAGGGATCACAGCATCATTCGCCCCGACGCTAGCCATCCCAGGTGGAGGGGTGATTGGCTCAGCAGTGAAGTTCGGTGCGCACGGTGCGGCCATGGCTGGTGGAGAGGGACCGGGATCTCCTATCGGTGGTGCGCTACAGGGCGCAGCCATGGGCGCTGCATTCGGCGCAATGGGTGGTGTGGCAAGTGGCATCAAGAACCCCATCGGAAGGCGTTTAACGCACGGTATTGGCACCACAGGGCTAGTAACTGGGACAGGTGTTATAGGTGGTGAGGATCCAGAGGACGCGTTTGCCATGGGGCTGTCGATGGGCGCTGTTGGCGCACTGGGTAAGAACCCGTACAAGGCAGACATTCTGCGGCAGCAGAAGATCAAGAAGATCTTGGACCAGGTACGCAAGGAGAACCCGAGGCTCAACAGGGATGAGCTTGACCAGATCGTTGCTCTCAGGTTCAATGAGCAGCAGAGGCTGGACTTCGATGCGGCTGGTGGCAAAGAGCAGATCTTCTCAGAGCTTGGGTTAAGCATTGATCCAAAGTCTAAGCCCTTTATAGACGAAGCGTTCGCTGAACGTGTCAACATGATGAACTCTGTGCGTGACAGGATCAAGGCAGTCGGGCACGAAGAGGCACTCAAGAGTATGCCAGAGGAGCAGGTCAAACAGTTGTTTACTGCTGACCCGTACTCTCTCGCTGAGGCGGCAGAGGCAGTAAGAAACTACAGCCCGACAAAGATCCGCGAGCTATCTGACAAGTGGGGCGTCAAGGGGCAGATACTTGGCGAACATGAGATGATCAAGATCAACCTCCTTGGCAAGATGATGATCCGAGACTTCGCTGATTTGTACATGAAGAGAAAGACCGAGCTTGAGATAGACGTACAGCGAGGAGCAAGCAAGGTAGATATCGAGAAGAGGCAGGGCGAGCTTGAGAACATCAGAGATAGCTACACCCTTGAGATAGCTGACTGGGTTGGGCTTGGTACTGAGATGGGCCGTGCGTTCCATGCCCGCCAGGTGGTTGCAGAGTCAACCCCAATCGGAGAGCGTGCGCTTGAGAGGATGATTGCTAAGAGCAAGAATCCCATCCCCGCCCACCTTGTCGAACGCATCCTTGAGAACCCTGATGACTTCTCAGCAGCGCACGATGTCGTGCGTGCTTCCGTCAACCCCAAGAAGGTAGACTATTTGTACGAGGTATGGATCAACGGGCTACTCTCCGGTCCTCCGACGCACGCAGTGAACATGCTGTCTAACACCGTTACACAGTTCATGTCCACCGCTGAGCGGGGAGTTGCAGGCACGCTGGACTTTGTTACCAGCACAGGCAAGACCAGGGCACAGCGTTCCCGCTTTGCCGGTGAGCTATTCGCTGACATGCGTGGGTACTGGCCCGGCATCCAGGCTGGCATACGCGAGGCGTCACAGATCCTACGCAACGAGCAGTACGGATACGAGATCTCAAAGCTGGACAAGCCGATGGCTAACATCCAGGGCTTGAAGGGTCAGATGATCCGCGCACCGTCAAGGGTGCTTCGCATGGCAGACGTGTTCTTTAAGAACGTTGGTGCGCAGCGTGAGCTATACGCTACAGCCTACCGTCACGCCCAGCGTGGCACGAACAAGGACGGTAGCGCATTCACCAAGGCACAAAAGACCAAGAAGATCCAAGAGATCATAGCTGAGCCTAGCGAGCTAGTGCTTGAGCGCATGAACGCCGCTGGCAAGATGGAAAAGAAAACCCTAGGCCCCAAGCCTGGCACGGGGCTAAAGTCCTCGTGGATGGATGAGGCTGGGCAGATCAGCACGTTCACCAACCCGCTCACTGGCATGTTTAAGAAGGGTGCAGAGCTAAGAGACATCCCAAGCATGCGCTGGGTCATGCCCTTTGTGCGTACCCCGATGAACATCATGAAGTACGGGGTGAAGAGAACCCCACTCAATATCCCTCACGCCCTCCATACCTACGGCCGGTACAGGAACGGCGAGATCAACAAGAGCGCAGTGGTAGAGGAAGCTGCGGCAACCCTGATGGGTACTGCAATCGCCGGTACTATCTACATGGCGGCCAAAGAAGGACTCGTAACAGGCGGTGGACCATCTGACTGGCAGGAGGAAATGAACCTCCGCGAGACGGGATGGAGACCGTATTCACTCAAGACTGGCGGCGGCAAGTACCTCTCGTACTCTCGCGTCGAACCACTTGCTACCATCTTCGGCATGGCCGCTGATGCATCTGAGATCCACTACGATGACCCGGATGCAGCAGATAAGATCATCGCCGCAATTAAGGAGAACCTTACCAACAAGACCTTCATGGTCGGGCTGGAGAATCTGGCTAAGGCGTGGGCTGACCCGGATAGGTTTGCAGAGGGCTATGCCAAGATCATGCTTGGTTCGTTCGTCCCCTCCGCTCTCGGTCAGGTGTCTAACATCACTGACCCGTACGTACGCACTGCTGACTTGCGTGAGACAGTACATGGTATCCCCGAGGCCATGGCTCGCAGGATCCCAGGACTCAGCGAGCAGTTGCCCATCCGGTACAACCCGATGGGTGAGCCGGTAGAGCGCAGGGAGAGGCACAACCTCTTCGTGCTGCCAGAGAACATAGCGCGTGGGGCCTCGGCGTTCGAGGTCGGGACGTATGACCCGTCCAAGTTCGTAGAGGAAGAGATGGCGAACCTGTCTCAGTATCAGGGGATGCCGCCGTCCATGCCTACCACCAGTGTCACCATCAACATGACGGACTCGCCGTATGGTGACACCATTAAGCTCACAGACGACGAGTACGCTATATACCACCAGTACCACAGGCAGGCACGCCAGCACATGGGAGAGGCTATCCTCAGCCCGGACTGGGCAGCAATGACACCTGACATCAAAGCGAGTATGCTTGGCAACATCTACCGTGGCTACCAGAGACAAGCCAGAGAGGTGATCAAGCAACAGGTGTACAACCGCATAACTGGTGTTGACATCCAGTAACACCGTGTGTTAGAGTGGTTCCAGCACAAGGAGGAACTATGCCTGTATTCGGTAAGAGGTCGCTGGCCTGTCTCGAAACATGCACCCAGGATGTCCAACTCCTGTGTGTAGACGCAATTAACTTCATTGACTTCGCAATAACTACCGGGCACCGCACCGACGAGGAGCAACACCGGCTCTATGAGCAGGGGCGCACCATGCCCGGACGTATCGTAACCCGCCTTGACGCAGGAGAGAGCGTCCACAATAACTTCCCCTCACCAGCATTCGACTTCTGCCCATGGCCCGTAGACTGGGAAGATCTAGTGCAGTTCGGTGTGGTAGCAGGGGTGCTGCGCTATTGCGCATGGAGGAGGGACATAGATCTGGCCTGGGGTGGCGACTGGAATCAGTTCGTCGATTATCCACACATGCAGATAAGGAGTTCGAATGGGTAGAACTGTCAAGAAGATCTGTCCCGGATGCGGCAAGAAGAAAGAGATACGCAGGGACAGAACTTATTGCTCAGTACACTGCGCAAATCGTCACATAGCATCAGAGAAGAAAGCAAACCAAACAGCATTAGTAATCGGAGACGCACACGTACCGTTTCATGATCAATATGCCACGGAGCTTGTACATGCGTGGATAGAAGAGTACAAGCCCAGCGCCGTCTACTTCAATGGTGATATCATGGACTGCTACACGATATCAAGGTTCGCACAGCCCGGCCTGGGCGTAGGAGGGTTCTCGGTTGAAGTCGAAGAAACGATGGCGTGGCTCGAAGAATTCAGAAGAGTATCTCCGCACTCCAAGATGGTATACATCGAAGGGAACCACGAGTTCAGGCTGCGCGCGCTCCTTAATAATGAGTCGGCGGTCCTTAACGGAGTGCGTGGACTCACTATTCCAGAGCAACTTGATCTCGAAAGACTCCGCATTGATTACATTTCATCGCCCGGCGATAGATGGTTCAGTACTTACGTTCGAGCATTCCCCGACATTCTGGTAGGACACTTTGCAAAGACCAACAAGCACTCAGCTTATACAGTTAAGAATCTCATTGATACCTACGGAATTAGCCTCGTCACCGGGCACAACCACTCGGCGGGCCTACACCATAGAACCTTCGTGGACGGTGATATCATCGGAATCGAAGGTGCCTGCCTATGCGACCTCAGGCCCTTGTACTGCGAGCCACACAACTGGACACACGGATTTACCGTGCTTAACCACAGAGACGGAGTGACCTACCCAGAAGCCGTACGCATTACTGATCACAGATTCTACTACGGCGGCCGTCTGTATTCTTAATGGAGGTAGTCTTGGAAACCACTATCACGATTGATGTTGAACAGGACGGGGGGCTATGGTATGTCTTTGTCGTGGGCAAAAGAATTGGTATTGGCTCTCTTACTAGATATGTTGCTCAGGAGAGAGCGTCCTGGCTCGCGGACGGGATCCAGGATCTCGTCGAAGCTGCGGACTTGATGCATGATAGGGCGTGGAAGGAAGCGGGGAAGTGAAATGCTCGAACATGGTAAGAGGAAGCTTATCGCTGCTCTTGTTTACACCATTGGCGTGTTTATTAGCTGCGGGATTCTGGTGTGCGTTAACAAGATTAGCGGTGAGGAGTACGTACAAGGATTGGCAAGCGCGAGCTATGTGGTAATGGCACTAATGGGTGCCAACGTAGCCAAGGGATACATAGATAGGGGGAACAATGCTGCCGGTGATGTTGATACCGACGATCATTAAGTGGGCCACTGACCCGAGGGTTATCAAGGGGGCAGCAATCGCCCTTGCCCTTAGCATCATCTTCGGTGCTGGGTGCAGGACTCAGGCCGCGCTGGATGAGGCAAAGATACTGAGACTCAACAACAAGATACAAACACTTGACGAGAACAATGACCTGTGCCTTGAGAATCTTGAAAGGGTTAAGTTGAATTGGACTGACTTGAAGGAAGCGGTCGAGACGACCAATGAGGAAGTTCGGAAGATGGGCGAGGAATACAACGCAAGGGTTGTACAGTTGGAGGAGCTTAACCGTGCAGCGGTTAGCCATCTGGTAGCCACGCACACCGAAGCGATGCGCGATATGGTTGAAGAGGCTAATGCTTTACGGGAGAGGATGGCCGACATGAGTGCCGCCGAGGCGTGCCACGAGGCCATGTTGGAGATAGTCAAATGAAGGAAAAGGGTGAGTGGTTCTTAGGCGGGTGTCTGGCTGGTGTGGTCGTTCTGATGTACGTGTTCTCGTGTTTGGGGTGTGCTACTACTAAGTGCCCGCCCTGCGTGCCTGAACAGGAGGTTGTCACCATAGAGGTGCCTGTGCTGTCCTGTCCCGTGCCTGCGCAGTTACCGCCCCTGTCCTACCCTGAATGGCCTAAACCCCCTCAGATCGTCACAGAGGGGGCTAGAAAAGGATTCTATGCCGATACCGCTGCTACTCAGAAGGCTCGTGAGAAGATTCTTCTTGATCGGATTGGTGTTCTCGAAGGACAACTGAATCAATACCGTGGAGAGGACACCCCCCACTAACCCAAAACCCTGGCTCATCCTGACCGGGCCAGGGGAATCCCTTGCCGTGACAGTTATCTAACACCGGGCAGGTGCATCCCTTGTCAAGAGCCTCAATGCTTCCTGGGTTGGGCGGTTTGTCTACGTGCCTAGTAGGGCATTCCACGGTACTGATCCTTTCCAAGCTGGTCGGCCCGGCATTTATTACACATGGTAGAGACCCATCCGTCGTCCCTTGTCTCCCCTTCTTCTCCACATACCTCACACGTTACAGAGGACTCAAGCTCTGCCTCGTCGATTAGATCCCACGCCTCATCGGTTGCGCTGTGGACATAGAAGCGCAGCGTGCCGTACTTCTCCTTAACCTGAGACGCAATCACGCCCAGCGGTTCCAGCTTAGCAGACAGGCGGTTGATGATATCGAACCACCCATCCCCACACTCAAACCCAAAGGCCATGCACGAGTTTTTTGGATCAGCACCAAGATCACGGTACAGTCTTGGGTACATGTCCGCTAGGTAGTTGGTGTTCTTGAAGTTCATGGTCTATAATCCTCATGTTCTGCGTAGTCGTAGTCCAGTTGTTTCTCGTATTCATCCTTGTCCATCTTGCCGCTCTTGTACTCAACGAACCTGTCCATGTCGTCGATGACATAGCATGTCTTGCACATGGAGAGGGCTATGTAGTCCCAGTACCGAAGTTCTTCTCCGCATCCCTTACACAGCATCTTTTACCCACCCGTATCCGTTGCATTTTTCGCACTGCTCCCCTTGTTCGCATATATCGCACCGCTTGATGCCGATCTTGTCTGCTGGAATCATCGGCTTGTCTCGGCCCTCGATATAGACTCGTTGATCCCACGCCGCGTCGATCTGCTCGTCGGTGATGTGGTGGCCTTCTGATAAAACACGCGCCATCTCAGTATTATATTTTTCTACCTCCTCCGCGCGGGCTTGCAGCCGCCCGATCTTGTCGGCAGCATCGGTGAGCATGGATTCCTCTGTCGCAACACTCATGCACAACTCGGTCGAATCTGGATATAAGGCTTTGGCAAAACGCTTGATGTATTCTGGATCACTCATCTCCACTCCTTATTGAGATCGCGTACGGCTCTCATCCCCCCGAACTCTTCGCCAGTTTCCCTGTCCACTATGGAATAGCCGGTGTCATACACCGGTGCAATCTCCAGATCCCACACGAACGCCAGCCTTACTCCCATAACGAATAGGTTATTAATTCTCTCATAGATTATATCGTATTGGTTATCTTTCTTTGATGTGCCCGTCTCTGACACTATGAATCTATTGGCAGGCAGGCCTGTTGCCTCCATAGCATATCGGAGAGTGTCCTCGGGATTTCCGGCCATATCGTACACCGATAGGCCGATGAAATCTGGTGGTCTATCCATGCGGGGAATAACGTTGCCCAGCACTGTAAAGAACTGCCAGTCTTTGTTACCATAGAAGTTTACCTCCACCGTGTGCCACACCCTGACAGTGGCGTTTGGATGTGCTGCCCTTGCTGCCTCTGCCGCCGCCTGCCTCTCGTTGAACAGGCGCAGTAGGTACTCGGCCCGCTCTAGCTTCTCCTCGTCACACGCCATGATCTGGCACGACGTCCACGACAGATAGTCCATCGTCGGAGTCCAACCACACATCGGATCCTCGCAACAGGCGAGGTAGCTCTGATAGCTCAGCCCGCCGATACACTCGTCCCTAGCTCTACACCCTACGCCATGTGCCTGCCAATCAGACTCAAGGTTGATGATAAATATATCCTTGTCCTGTCCTGAGTAGTACCTGTACATGTCATCGTAGATTGAGACTGGGTACCCTTCCCACAACAGTCCAAGGCTACCATCACACCGCTCATCTATTACACCCCAGTGTTCAGGCCTGATAACGATGGACGTTATGCCTGGTAGCCTGAACAGCTTACGGATGTTCTCGTCCTGATTCTCTGTTGGATGCGCCCTGAGCATGAGGGCTACTGCGTCTATGTCATACCTATTACGCACGTACTGTACATGTTCCCAGTTGGGCTTTCCGTACGGTGCCTCTGCTGCCCACCAGCGGTATGGAGTTGTGGTCTTGTCAATGACCTGTATATTAACCCCCACCGTGCGCTTGACTAGGTTGTACCGCACCGGCTTAACTCGGCCGGTTGGGTATAGCACCTGGCTTAGCACCAGGATGAGTGGGATGAGCCAGTTCACCCGTAGTACCTATTGTATAGCTTCGTGATCCCGTGCGCGCAGATGAACACCAGGCTAATAGGCCACAGAACTACGGCGGCAGTGACTTCGCTATCTCCCCAATCGTTATAGATTTCCATTGCAAAGAATATGGCTGCCAACAGCCCAATCACGTACACTCCAAGCGCGATCATAATCATCCCGATCATTTGATCTTCTCCACTCTCTTGTGAAACGTGTGCCTCTTCCCACGCTTCTTGTTGCTTACGAACATGTCGCAGTCAGGGCCATCATCGGCCCGAGGGCTACCATCAATGAAGAACGCCTGCCCTATCTTAACCGGAGCAGCAGTGTATCGGAAGCACCACTCACGAGACGGGCATTCATCGTCAATGCACATGTTGAAGTCTTTGTCCATGCGTACAACCCCTCCTTGTTCTTCTTCTTGGTAACACAGAACCTTTCCACTGCCTCGGTTGAGTGCTCAAAGTACTCACCGCTGGCGTCATCAACAACCTGCCAGAAGGTAGTCCACGTTTCCTTGCCGATCTTATCACTGTTCGTCAGGATGGTGGCGGTGACATAGCTAAAGTCAAGCACCTCCCCGTTCCTTTTGAGTAGTACATCGACGGTGAACCCGGCGGCAACAGTGAAGTCATCGTCACCCTGTAGCGGCATTACGTCAACGAACAGTGTCATGTTCCCGCTCTCAACGTCCGGGTTGTAGAACCCCTCGTATGCATTCAGCCCCGTGAGGAGTGCATCACATAGCTGCACCTCTACTGCCTTGTCACTGTCTGCCCCACACCTAAATACCAGGGGCCTACTCTCCTGTGCAGCTAGCGGGAGGGCTAACAACATCGTCAAGGCCGTTAAAGTAATAGTTGTCAATCTCTTCATCATATGCTTCCTCCCAATCGTATCGTTCAATGATCACTTTCTTCTCGCCCGGCTTGATGTGTAGCTCACCGTAGTTCCGCTGGAACTCGGGGTAGCCAATGTCAAGCTCGGCTATGTCATTCTCTGCTGCCCATATGCCCGCTGACATGCTCAAGCTATTGCGCAACGAGATATCCCAAAAGGCAATGGGGTATTCACTATCGAACTTGTCCCTGGTCACGATGTACTTACGCATTGAGTCTCCTCTCGACGCTCTCAATGACCGCCTGTTTAAGCTCAAGCCTGCCGTACTCAGCAGAATACCGAGACACGATATCGGTTCGAGCATGTCCTGTTACTAATGCTATCGTATCTTGGGTGAACCCTGCGTCCTCTGCCCAAGTAACCAAGGCGCGCCGTGCGGGCTGGAACCCTGACCATGAGTTATCAAACCCCTTGGTCGCATTGCGTAGCTCCAGCCGTACGACTGACTGAGATGGAGTAATAATGGTCGACCCCCCTGGGTATTTCCCAGGGCCACCTATAGCACCACCAAGTGATGCCACCACCGGGACGATATTACCTACTCCATTCTTCCTGATCTCTGCTGGTATGCTCAGCGTGCCATCTGCCGGTGAGTAGTGTTCTCTCTCTACCCTGTATACCTCTGCGTCCCTGAGTCCGGCGAGCAAAGCCAGGAGCAGGCCCAACCTTGAAGGAGGGGATAGGTCATTCACCAAGCTGCGCACCTCTCTGTCTGTCGGCACTGCGCGTACCTGCCTCGGAAGTCTGCTGAGTGACTTCGGCGTGTGCCATCGAGCAGGTATCGCGTTGTATTTCAGTGCTGAACGTAGAGAGGATAGCTCCTTGGCAATTACTCGGCCTGCTCCCTGAACTCGTCTACTTGTGACATATCTGTTGATATCCTGTTGCGATACCAGTGGAGAATCCGTTTGCAATCCTCGAAGTACTGTTGATAGCATACGACTGTATTGCTCATGTGTAACTGATTTGACTGTGCCTTCCGTCGCTTCGAGATAGTTGTGTACAACTCCTTCGATGCTTCGGGGTGTTCTTCGAGGTAGCCCAGCAAGCTGACGCTCCCTCTGGACAAGCCACTCCTTGGCGTTAGCATAGTTCTCCTCGCTTGATCCCTTCGAGAATGTAGTCTGAACGCGTGAGCCGTGGAACATCATCCGGGCTGTCCATTTGTGTCCACTTTGTTTTAAGCCTACCGTCGTCATCTAAGAACCTCGCAGTAAAGTCGTTGAGACTCATGGCTACCATGCTATCTCCGTATGGCGTGCCCTTCTTGTGGGCTACAACGATGGGCACCTGATACGCGTTGCTACTCTTCTTTGCCTGATCCATGGCGTCAATGTAGAATGCATAGCCAGGCACCACCTTCCAGTGCTTGACCTCCGGCGAGAGGTCGGGGTGGTCTATGTCTGCTGAGTCACCACGTTGCCTGCCACTGACAGGTATGCGTTTGCCGTGCAACATCTCAGCGATGACTCTCTCCGCACGCTTCCATCCCTTTTCAGTCATTGTCCTTGAATGTTTCTAAGTACATCTGCAAGCACTTGATTGCCTTCTGTATGTCACCGATTGGGTTTTGCTTGTGCTGATGCCGGAAGATGTACTTGACTGCGCTGCCAAGCAGATACCCAGGCTCAGCACCAATGTCATGTATGTACTCAATGCACTCCTTGCTACCAAATGTGTAGTGTCCGGGTGCCTCAATTATGTCAACGCCTGGCTGCCTGCGCTCCATCTCCGTCTTGCATGAACTAACCATTCAAGTATCCTTCCACCAGACAGTCAGACACCAGCGACCTGAGTGAGCGTGCCCTGTCTGGATGCACGTCTACCTCGTACCACTTCTCCTTGAGCCAATCAAGGATGGGTTGGTACCTGTAACTACATACGACGGGCCAGTACAGCGGGGCCATTGTCTCAGCCCACTGCCTCGCTTCCATCGTGCGCTGCACTGTCTTGCCCGCTGACCACCTGGCCCTGTACCGTGTGCGATTAGTACACTCGTCACCATCAGAGGGGAGCGGCGGCATGACCACGTTCATGGAGTGCAGGCTGTCGATGATGGCGCGGAAGATGATGTTCTCCATTAGCTTGCCACCCGATGCAGTGAAGTGTTCGCTGTCTCTGGCATGGAAGGGTGGCCCAATTGCAGATCTGTGCCTTGCTATGCCCTCGCCCTCGTAGTCACGGGCCACCTCGCCGTGTTCAACCATTGCGCATTCCATTACCATGCTCCCTTGCTGATGAACTTAGTTGTATCAGAGTCGAAGTGAAACTCCTCGGCACCAAGCTCACCGCTTCTGTTCTTCTCAATAAAAACTTCGATCTTATCCTTAGCCGACGTTGGGTGCCACAAGAAAAGAACTGAGTCGGCGTCTTGTTCGAGCTGCCCCGAACCGCGTAAGTCTGTTAGCTCTGGTCGCTTGCGGTTCTGATACATCATGGCGCGGGATAGCTGGCTGACTGCAAGGACTGGCACATCAAACGTCTTGGCTATACCCTTGAGTGCCTTGCTAATACCAGTCACTTCCTCTTTGCTATCATCGCCAGCACATAGAAGCTGTAGGTAATCAACGATGATGAGATCGAGTCCGGTCTTTGACTTCATGCGCCGTGCCTTGAGGCGTAAGAGCGCAACGGTCTGATCCGGCGAGTCATCAATGACAAGCGGGAGAGTTCGCGTTCGTTCATACGCCTCAACTACAGCGAGCTTCTCACTCTCGGTCATGGAGCTAGGCTTAGAGATCTTCTTGTATGCCACCCCACTCTCGACCGATAACATGCGCTGCGTTAGCTGCGCCTCGGTCATCTCTGGTGATACATAAAGTACTGAGTGATTCCTCTTTGCCACACTGGTGCCCACTTGTAAAGCGAACGCCGACTTCCCAATGGACGGGCGGGCGGCGAGTATGATGTAGTCACCACCGCTTAGGCCACCGAGTGGGTCATCGAGACCATCGAACCCAGTCTTGACACCATCCTGAACGTCAACACCGCTGCTCACGCGGGCCACGATACCCGCAGCTACGTCGCCTATGAGTACTTCCCGAGTGGCAACAGAGGAGTTAGACAGATCGGATAGCAATCCAAACGCTGTCTCCATACGACCGGTGGGGTCAGAGGTTTCATCCATCATGCCCCGACCAATTCGCACTAGGTCACGAGATGTTGATTCCCCCTTTACCTCCTTTGCATACTGCATCACATTTGCTACGTCAGGCAGTGAGTCTAAGAGCGATGAGATGTAAGAGGCACCGCCAGCTCTGGTTAGTGCCTGCTTACCACGCAGCAGATTGATGACGCTCAATACATCAACCCGTTCCCCATTAGAAACGACTGTCTGTATGGCACGCCATATCATGCGATGCTGTTCTTTGTAGAAGTCCCTCTCTACTAGAGTGGACGAGACGGTGCCGAGTGCATCTTCGTCAAGAATGCACGCTGCTAACACCGCCGCTTCATTGGAGTCGTCTACCACTTAGATTTTTCCTGCGTCTCGCCACCGTACTGGTTGGCATAGCCCTGCTCAGTACGTTCGCCCTCCGTTCTTTCCTTCTTCTCGTATGTATTCTCGAAACAGTTGAACCAGTCATCGAACATGTTCAGCCGGATGGAGAAACTGTTCTTCTCTTCGTTAAACAACAGCGTGCCAACGGGATTCCATCGGCGTTTATTGTTACCATCTTTGTCACGGTATTCGTCGCCAGCTTTCACAATATTCCAAGTTTTATACGGCATACTTACTCTCCTAATCCTGCAAGTTTCTCTCTCTGTCCATCAATAAAGATGACCAAAGCATCAATGTTTGTCACATCTTTTAGTGACGGGTTCTCTCCATCTACTCGCTCAACTCCACACACATTGTGCAGCATGTTGCAGTGCCATGTCATGTAGTCATCCATCTTATCAGACAACTTCTCAGCCAGGTCAGCCGCTTGCTTGCGCAACAGGCCGGGGTCAGGCACATTAACCTCTGGGTCATGCTCCTTAACAGTGGGCGGCTCATGAATAATCTCTTCCTCGTTGCTGGTCCATGCATCACCCATCCCCTGCTGTTTGAGTGCGTTGACTAGCTCATCAGCAGAGCAGTACTCCTCACCCCCCCACCCGGCAGCAGCAAGGGCGCGGCCGATGGCCGACGTCTCTGCGTTCTCAAGTGCAGAGGACTTGTTCACTTTGCCGTCTCCCCAAAACTCAATGGCTGACCCAGTCGCCACCTCTTTCTCGGCGGGGTCATAGATGCCAGCTACTACCACTGCGTGGTGTTCGGTACATTCTATTATGTTAGTGACAAGCCCCCATCCCGCAGTGATGGGACACTCAAGCCTGAACTCAGTCACTCTAAGTGCTACTGTCTTGTACTCTTTGCCGCCGATGTTAACGATGCCCTTAGTTGACATGCCGTTCCTCCAGTTCATGCTCATTCGCAGCCGCTATTGCCTGGTTGATTGAATCAACGAGTGCCTGCGCCTGCGGAGGTTCCATGATGGCACCGTGTTCACCCGTACTATCAAGGAATGTGATGATCACTTGATCCTGATATGAGAATACAGACACCACATCCACATCAATCGGGACCTGTTCGCTTTCGTACTCAGTCATGTCCATCTATTCTCCTTAGCTATTCATTACTGCTGTTCGTAGCCTGCCTAGTTGCTTGATGTACTCTCTCCTCCCATCGTTCTTCCATGCGCTGGTCAGAGTGTGTGATACCACATCGTATGGCTCGTTGGACTGTACACATAGGAAGTTGAATGCATCACATCGCACGCCAGCAGTGTTGAGTATGTCAGTATAGAATGAATCTTGTATGTAGTAACCGAACTTTCTAACACTATACTTGAATCCCTTTTGGTACTTACCCTTGCCCTCCCAGTGCGGGTTGCTTGTAGTCTTCAGGTCAACGATGGCACATAGCTCGGGGTCATACACGTCGGGCCTGATCTTACATAGTATGCTGCTGCTCGCCTCGTATGCCCACACAGATGACTCACGTACCAGCTTGTCATCCTCCCATAGCCAGTCGTACCCATTAGCCGCGAGTGAGTCACGCATGCCAACACACCGCTCATACATCTTAGTTGTAATGATCTCCTTGCCTGATGTATCAAGCGGGTCATCAGGTGTGTGTTCTTCTACGAACTCATCCCATTGCTTACCTCTACGTACCTTGCCTGGGTACACAACGTACTCCATATCAAACCACTCAGGCTGTATGATAAAGCAATGTGCTGCTGAACCAAGCAGCTTAGCATCGCTCGGCTCATGCGGTAGCGGACCACGCATGTACTGATCAACGTCATCTGCTATGTCCCTGATGTTACTACTGCTTACGCCGGGCAGTGCGTGATAGTCATCGTTACCAACCTCGGTGAACATGACGTCCTTCACCTGTCCGTAACACCCGTGAGCTATATTGTATGGTGCTGCTATCATCTATCCTCCAAGTGTGAACATCTTACCACACCAGTCAGCCCATGTCAACACTACATTCCAGGCAATACAGCAGCGGCTGCATCAAGTCTCTCCAACTCTATCCTAGTATAGTGCCCTTCCCACCATCCGTCGCATGTCTCATCCCACTCTGCTATCTTCTTGAACTTGCCACACGCACCCCACTCGCCTGATGCATCCTCACACTGGGGCATACACAGCACGTATGATCCACAGTTAGTACAGATCTTGCCTTCGTTGGTTCTCATTGCGCCCCCTTAAAATTCCACTATCCCGTGGTCAGCGAGAAAAGTTTCTATCTGTTTCTTACCCATTTCCATGGCCTGATGGAGAGAGGCTAGCTCATCCATTCCTACCGCTGTTGTAGTTTCCTTGTTGGTCAGTACCTCTATCATGTGGTTTGACAGGCGATTCAGTGTATGATGTATCTGTCTGCACGCTACCCGAATGTTCTGATCATTCATCGTCATCCTCCTCCCGTACTGACATCTCCATGAGTGCCTCGTCCACGTACCCAAGGTCCTCATCTAGTTGATCGTTGATCTCCTTGCACGCACGGCACAGGTACACCCCGCCTCTGATGCGGATCACCTCGTCACCCTCGTCGGTTGATGCCAAACAGATTTCGCACTCCATCTTTGACTCCAATCCAGGCGTACATTAGCGGGAACATGCACAATACAACGCCTATGATAAGGTGCATGACGGGGAGTGAGACACCAAGCGCAGTCACTACCCAGTTCAACATGTGTCACCATCCTTTAGCTTATACGCCGCAATTAACTCTGCCTTTGCCTCGCTAATACTGATGCCCATGTTGCACAATAACATACCGAATAGCAGGTACATTTTGCGCAGTAAGTCTGTCCTTTTATTAACGCCATCATCGAACAATGCCTGCACCACACCACGCGCTGGATCACCATCATGAGGCAACATTAGCGTAAGAATACCACTAACATATCGCTTCATGTCATCATCGTGTAGGTCGTGCATCACTGCATAGATTTCATCGACCGCACTCTTATAGTTATCATGCATTGAACTCACTCCTTACATATTTCATGACGTCATCGACGCTGGTATCGTCCATCATGTCATTGATAATTCCCAGCAGTTGGTACCTCACATCATGCGCAGTCATGGCACGAGCCAAGCGGTTGAACCCCCAGTCCACGCTCCCGGCGTATGTAATGTTTTGAAATACCATATGCGTGTGTATCATTGTGTTGTACAGTGGGACCGCAAGCTCCTCAAGGTAGTCCGTTCTCTTGGTAAAGAAGAAGCGGCACATCTCCTCGCTGTTGCGAAAGGACTGAGCTGCAATGTACTTCTTCCTTAGATCGTTAAGACAATTGGCATCTCCGATGAGTACTGACTGTTCTCTATTTGCCATAAGCCTCTCTCCGTACTCCTCAATGAATGCTATGTATGCATCGAACGAGTTGTTTCCTATGATAGTACTGCACTCAACCCAATCCGCACGAGTCATGTCTGTAAGCTCAAAGAACTTCTTGCAATTGAGTATACGTTTGAACCTGTGCCCAGTAGCATTATCGAAGTGGATATCAGGCAACCAGAACGCAAGACCGTTCCCGCCCTCACATATACCGACCTTCCCATCCCTCGCAAGAAGGAGGAGCTTGGTAATGTTGTTCATCAGCACATCGACACCAATTGGGTTTCCCATGAGTGTGTTACCATCAAGGTGGGCGTATCCATCTTCTACACCAGCACCACCAAAGTAAGCACCACATGTTTGGCATGACTGAACACCAATTGATATCCTGCTACACGCAGGGCACATGGCGGCCGTCCCGTCACATCTTGCTACCCTGGATAGGTAGCTGGTCATGCCATTTACGTCCTCGAAATTCCCATCAAAGATCTTATCCCATGCGGAAATGAAGTCTCGATACAACTTCTCGCCATCCGCATTATTAAGCAACTCCTTGACGTTGGTTGGCTGTCCATCGCCGTCTTCTCTACAGTACTGCATTCTGTCAATATCCCATCTATTAGATGGGGTAGAGTACATTAGTATGGCACCAGTAATGAAGTCATACGTGTACAGGTAGTTGTCGAACTGATTGCCGCGCACCCTAACATGTCCGCATTGGTTAGGCATCGTCACCTCCTTCTACTGTTTCGTATCCGTAGTAATCAAGGTACTCATTGATCTCATCGTCGTTGAGCTTGCCTCGAATGTGCTTCCCCTCTGCCCATATCCCATTTTCACCTATGCCAAAGGTGGTCTCGGGACTGAGACAGCACGGGCATTCAGGATGTGTGTGTCCGTCTCTCTTGTACCAGTTTTCTGACTCCAGCCATGTGAAGTCATGCCTGCACTGGTAGCAATAGAACCTATCATACTCAAGGAATGGAGGCAGCTCACCACGGGGGAATGGGATAAAATCCTCAAGCTCATCATCCTCCCCCGCCGCCTCCTCATCCTTGAACTTTTCCCATTTGCTTTCAAGATCGTGATCTCTGTCCTCGTCCACGTCATTGGTCTCTTCGTAGTAATTGTCGGGATCATAGAACGAGGACCGATCAAGCTTATCGTCGTACGCCCATCCACTCCTGCTATATGTTGCCTTCCAGAACGAGTTGCTGAACCAGCACCCGTTGTCTTCCCACTGGCCCGCACCCTCATTGATGATAGATAGATGACCTTCCCTGTTTAGGAATACCAGTTTGTTAGACTGGCCTATGTAATCCTCCATCATGAGGCGAATGCCGCTGTTGGATAGGAAATTTCTCGGCAGTTGCTTTAAGACGTACCTGTTGAACACTTGTGTATCGGAGATCGTACTGAATTCCTTTGTGAAATCCATCACCCCGTTATGAGCAAACACAAGCTGTTGCGGGAACACCCAAAATGGATGAGTGTTCTCCTCGTTGATGCCACCATGGGTAGCGATGCGGAAGTGAACGATGGCTGGTATCTTACTCCAGTCTCTTGATTCCCAAAATCCCTCAAAGGAATCCCACTCCATGAAGCCCTTCTCAATGAAGATCTTCCCTTTATCACACCATGCTACCCCGGCACCCTGGTTGTTAGAATCCCAACATTTATGAAGTGTTTTAATATCCAGGTTAGAGCCTATCGGCTTTGCAATCACTACACACATTAACTATCCTTCCTTTCTTCACCGCAACTCGGCAAGCATTGGGGCGAACATGCTACAGAACGCCGGGTAAATCTTGCGGTTATCATTAGCATACCGCACAAAGTTCTCGACTCTCATATCCCTCAGCCCGTTGTGTCTGGAGAATTGGAACGCAGCTTCCATGAACTCCATGTTTGCGAAGAACCCTGTTGGTGACAGGGTGCCTCGGAAGATCCGACACTCTATAGTGTTATCAGGACAGAAGTTAATAGCGTGATACCTGCCCTGAGATGCGTTATTCCGACTCAATACCATAGCAGACAGCTTGCATGAGAGCTTGGTCTTTGCCCACTGCTCCAAGCGGTCGGGCCTGCGTCTCGATACCGAAAGCACCATATCCTCATTCTCGTAGAACAAGTTGGCGAATTTGTATCTATGCAGTCGAGACACGAAACCGAACCGCCCTAAGTGGACATGCATACCGCACTCCTGGGCTGAGAATGACCGCGCTAATCCAAAGCGCTCCAGGCTGAACATGTTATCAAACCTTTTCTTGTTTTTGTTCATCCAGTTAAAAGTGAATGGTAGCGTGGCTATCTCGAACCCGTTGCAGACTGAACCATCTTCCATGTAGTACAAGAACTCATCTTCATTACCCTCATCCAGAATGTCAATACATTCCTGAATTTCATTCGTGACAAGCTCTACTTCTACTCCATACGTGGCAATGCCTTTTTTTGGCGGTTCTGAGGTAACAGATGTACCACCGGCACCATCAGCGTAGAACCGAATTGTAGGAGCGTAATTCCACGAACGAATGCCCTCACTCCCGCTCTCACTGTAGCAGTAATCACATAGAATTTGGTCATCTCTACAATAGACATCTTCCCTGTAGATTATAGCCTCACAGTTGTCACAATAGCAGTAGATCTCTTCGAAACACTCCTGGCAATAATAATCATAATTGTGAGACACTGAATCATCGATCCAAATTTCCTCATTGCAATTATCGCAGAAGACCACGTTTTCCTGATAGCATGAGTCGCACATGATATCATTGTCGAAAGAATGTGTGCCCTCGGTCTCGACCTCAATACCGCAGCCATCGCACGAGCAAACGAGGTCACTTAGGCAGCATTCACAAACTGTCTGCTCAAGTATCTCAGAGTACTCCAATTCATCTTCCGGGTACTCCTCCTCACATACTTCACAGATTGGTAGACTTTCCTCATCAGGCATAGGCAACTCCTTTCTCCACCCTACTAGGGTAGCAGATTGAAAGCACATTGTCAAGTACTTCCTCAGATACCCTGCATAAACAGGGCATCAGAGGATTTACTACTTATCAATTAGGGCCGCAAGATCTTGTAGGATGCCAGAGTATGATTTTCTCGACTCTGGAGACATTCCGAACAATCTATTGGAACCATCCTCGGCCTTACAAATAAGCTGGTATGCGTCCGTGATGAGATCTCTGGCTGTTTGGATGCTTATCTCGGCATCATCGAGACAGCTAGAAGCTTCGTCCACGCCCTTTCTTGCCTGTCCAAAGTAATTGCTTTCCATGAGTCCTCCCTTCTGAGACGAGGTCCCGAGATTTGCTCGGTCCAACCCCGCGTAGCGGGGAAGGTATCATCTCTATTCAAGGTCACTAATCAGAGCCGACGACGGTACCGGGAAACCAAATCACAGGTTTTACGCCGACCCTGAATACTGAACTCGAATCAGTAGAGCTTTCGCCAATGTGTTGAGAGGGTATCAATAGTCTTGATCCCTACCAACAGAACTACTATAACAGATAGTATTTCCATTGTCAACCACTTTTATCGTGGTCAATCATGTCAATAATCATTGCAAGGTATATTTCAATCCCGCGGAGTCTATTGAGCAATGCAGTTAATGAACTCTCAAATGCTATCATCACAACCCCCTTCTTAGACTGTTGCGAGGGTAGCACGATTATGTGCTACACTGTAGCGTTATGGATATAATGTAAGAGGTTTAGTAAGTTTTCCTCGTCGCGCACATCCTCTATCGTAACCTTTTTCTCATATTTGCCATTAGAGAGTAGACACTTTGCAGTGTAGTGCTTCCCGTATGGTTGCATACTGGCACGTACAACTGTCCATCCTCGACACGACACGGACTCACAAGCACCGCCCAACATATCCAGTTGAGTGTTATCCTCTCCTGTATGGGCTTTTACCACCGGCTCTGCCTTCGTTTTCTTGGACACCTTGACCTTCCGCAAGGGAACGTCATCATTCCAAGATACCATTTGGTACCTGAGATCGTGACTTGAATGTTTTTTCAAGCGTCGAGACCTCGAACGGGAGTTGATACTCGTTATCATGTAATCCTCGTTGGGTACTACAGTAGGCAGAATCACCGGGCGATCATCGCAGCCACGAGCAACATGCGTGCCCTCTACATTGAAGAAGGGTATTGTGGTCTCAGATTCACGAGACACGAGCTTAGAATTGAGCCTCGCGGTCCTGGGCCATGAGCAGTGGTTCCCTCGACGACGGTTAACCTGTGATCCGTCCATTCCTTGTTGCGTTGGTGATCCGGTGACAGGCATTTGAGATCCTTTCTCACCATGCTACCCTCGCAACAGTCTAGAATTTAACCCCTTGTCATTGTCCTACAAGGTTATGTCTGTAAAGGCGTCGGAATTGGAGCACCAACCCACTATCGTACCCGCTAGCCTTAAACGATTCTCACCATTGCGCAAATCTCGAATCCGTGTCCTTGGGGCCGCTCCCCTCGACTTCTACACTGTAGTATTGCAACCCCTGTGCCAATTATGCCAGTCTCAATCGACTATTTCGTAACATGTTGATTCTAAATGGATTGAATTTACCAGTCTCTTTTAGGATGGAATACTGTGTCTCAATAAGGAGTCAGGTTTACAAATAATGTGACGCTCTACGGTACCTGTTAATGTATACTCACTCCTGATAAGGGCTAACTCTAATGGTATCAATAGCTTATGAGTGACGCTGTACGTCATTGGTGTGACGCTATACGCCACCATACCGTGCCAATGATGCAAGGTGCTACATGCCAGCATGTTACGCGTTGCAAGGTGCATCATAGTATTGAGACTGTGCCATAATGGGACACGCTATCTACTAAGGGTTTAGTAGGTGGGGATATGAGAAAGGGAATCGCTGCTATTAACGACATCCTCGATATATAGGAATCATTCCTATTATGTACGGCCCGCGTTATCAGTAACGTTACCTAGAATCATTCCTATTCAACGCGGCATGGCTACGTGGTAGTAGTAACCGCTACTATTATCAATAGCTTGCGGCCGGACTAACAATCCTCATACCTGGTATCAACCATGCGCTACGCGCCGATGAGACTAGGAATCAACCCCGTTGGCCCCCCTGGCGCTTCGCGCTATTAATAATACCCCCTCACATATCCCACGCACAAATTAAACCTAAAACCCCCCTAGTCCTCACAGAACCACACCTCCCTCTCATTCTGACCCCACACCCCACCCATCCCTACCATTTGACCCCTTCGCGGCCTTAGAGGGCCTTGTACGCCCCCAAGTACAGTATAGAAGCTATTAGTACTATTAAGTACTCTCCTAGGTACTTAATAGTAGTAATAGGTTCTATACGCTACAAGTAGGTATGATGTAAGATGTAATACTGTTTCATCGCAAATAGTACTTATAGTACTATTCCTATTAAAGAGCTCTATATATAGTATAGTACTAAACGCGCGCCCGCGCGTAGCAAGTTCCGTGCCAACTCGTGGCACCTGGGAAGGTAGTGTTGACTCAGATCCCACCATGTGGTAGTATGGTCCCA
>Ga0164313_10000142_pt1 | contig 48167 bp, 35 predicted proteins | sample GuaBasSedimGuay4_FD_113735 | JGI IMG/M metagenome (GOLD analysis project Ga0164313, IMG submission 113735) | Subseafloor sediment microbial communities from Guaymas Basin, Gulf of California, Mexico - Guay4, Core 4569-4, 0-3 cm | ecosystem: Environmental > Aquatic > Marine > Hydrothermal vents...
AAGGATCTTGTTGGCCTCGTCCCGCTTGGATGAGCTGCGAGACTTCTGGGACGTCTCGATCCACTCCTTCTTGAGGGCGTCGGTGTCAACGTTCTTGAGCAGGTGCTCGAACGCCTTCCCGCCCGTGATGCCATCTCGCTCCTCGTTGAACTCGCCAGTCTTGGGGTCTACATAGAGGGTACCCGCCGTCAAGCCTTTGAACTGCTGGTTGTTGAGGCCGGTCAGGCGCTTGATAGGGTCTTCGAAGATCGGGTTGGGGACCGGCTCGGCCAGGTCGTAGTGCGACCAGTTTTCGTCATCGGCACCGTGGATGATCGGGTCGAGCAAGCCACCTTTGATGCGCTGGAGGTCCTTGGCTCGGAACCACAGAGGCTCCTTGACCTCGCCACCGCTGATCTTGCTAACCTCCTTGGAGGTCATTGGAGCAAGGATGAACTTCGAGCCTTTGCGCTTGACGTCTACGCCTGCACCTTTCAGGTACGCTTCGAACTTGTTGTAGGCGAACGTTGGCTCCGGGGGAGGCATGATCTTGCCCCACTTTGAACCAGCCTGTAGCCAGTTCCAGAACTCCTGGTTCTGGGTAGCCTTGTAGGTCGCCATCTCCTTGAGGTTTGCCCGGCTACCGTGAGCCAGCATTCCGTACATGCTGAGCAGGTCGAGCGCCTTGCTTCCATCGTCCCCGCCCTTCAGGGGAGACCTATTCATGTCGTACTTGCCCGATGCTCGAGCTGAGAACTGAGACGTCGCCTGCTTTGAGAGCTTCAGGACGTACTGCTTACCAACGAGCACTTCGCCTAGTAGCGTTCCGTCGGCGTCGAACAGTTTCTCTTTGTCCTTCAAGCCACGCTTCTCGAGGTCCTTTGCCAGCATCGTCGCGTACTGCTCGCCAGAGAAGTTGTCGACGATATACGGAGTTCCCTTGTCATCGGCAATCTTGGACGCGATTGTTTCCAGCAACTGCGATGGGTTGATGCGGCCTACAACCGCATGAGGATTCATGAGTACATCAACGGGCTCGCCGTCGGCTGTCTTCGGAGCCTCGCCGTCGGGGATGACCTTGGTGATGATGCCCTTCGCCGCCAAGCGATTCGTTAATTTATCACCCACCTGTGCAGGTTCTTGAGTCTTAACGTAGACCTTGATCTGATCGCCTGACCGGACCACGTCGATCACTTTGCCGGGAGCATCGTGGTCCCATGTCTTCTTGAACGCTCGCTTTGGAGGAAGCTTCGTGTACTTCGACATCACGATCGAATCGGGATCGAGCACGTTCTCTCTGGTACCAACCCACAGTGGGTCGCCCTTCTCCACTATCTGGCCCTTGCGAATGATGCCAGACTTGTCCAGCTTGGCCTGCTGGGTTACATCCAGGTCGTTGGACTTCCACCCCAGGTAACCATCAAGGGTAAACTCCGCGTCGGCACCAGCCCTGTCCGCATACTGGTACAGGTGCTCGCTTGTTAGTTTCTTGGCAGCGCTCTCCGTGATGACGATGCCATCCTCGAAGTTGTACCCCTTGTACGGGATGTACGCTGTGCGAAGGTTAGTCCCGATCGCCAGGTCGCCCTTCTCTGTAAAGTTGCTGTCGGAGATTACCTGCCCCTTGGTAACGGAGTCCCCCTCTTCGACGGCCGACTTCTGGTGAACGAACGACTTCACGTTCAGTGGGTAGTTGTCTGCCATCCGGTAGGTCTTGGTGCCCTCCGCATGCTTGACGGTGATCGCCTTGGGGGTCACCTTGGTGACTACACCGTCCCCTGTGGCTCGCAGTGAGAATCCTCCCCCGATAGACTTTTCCCACGTCGAGTTTCCCAGCTTTGACTGCACCAGGGGGGATTCGCGATGAAGCAGTGGGATTGCCTGCTCCATCATCTTCGTGGCCATCAGGGTCCTGTTGCCCTGGGTCGAGGGTAGGAATGGGATCAGGTTGGAGCCAACAGAGAATACCCGCTTCGGGTCCGCCATCACGTACTGCACGGTCTTGGCGTCGACGACCTGGATCTCGCCGTTGACCATTGCGCGAACCTTCTTGCCTACGAAGGCCTTCTTCGCCTTGTCGTACTGGTCGGGCAACGCGACGATGCTGTCATGGATGTCCGTGGGGGTAAGCAGTGCCGCCTTGCCCGTGGCGGGGTTGATAGCTGGCGTTGCAAGTTCGTTGTTCGACGTCTTCTGGACCCCGGCTGCAAGGTGCATCGTGGTTCCGACCTTGCTCGAGTCGGGGGTGTGGATCGGGTCAATGAATCCAAGGTGAGACGGGTGGAGGGCTCGCTCGCTGTCTTTGATACCGTGCTCAGACCTGATGCCACCTTCGCCGCGAATAGTGACATTCGAGATGCCGTTGAGCATGTGTACCGGGTTGGTCTGGTCCGGCGTGTTGGCGAGCTCGGTCTGGGTAAAGAAGCGCTCGATGACCGGAGTCACCTCGTTGACGCTGATGACTTTGCGAATGTTTGTCGGAGGATAGAGGGCACTGAGACGACGAGCTACTCGCCCACGAAAGTCGTTGGCCTGAGCGTCGACTCTCTCTTTGACGAAGTCGGCAACAGAGAGGGCCTTCTTGAACTCGATTGACTGGGGCTCATCCGGGGCACGGTCGCCACGGGCAACGTTTAGGAGTTCTTGCGACGCCTTCAGGAGGACGTCCAGGGTGATTGTTTCGTGCTTCTCCCCAAGGGTTCTGTTCATGACCTCTGGGGCCACCTTGATTTCGGCCAGGTGCTCACGCACGTCCACCGCGGCTGCATCTGCGGACTCGTAGGTCTGTCCCGTGAGCTTCTTGGCAATTGCCAGCACGGAGCTCTCGGCCCGCTTGGGGCGGACGTTTTTGTTGACCCGGAGCATGTCCTCGCCCCAGGATTTCGCGAGGACCGAGTCGCTGAGGCCCATCCTGGACAACAGCGGGTAGAGCGGCTGGTCGGACTGGCCCATGTGCAGGGTGAACTTCTGGGTCTCTGGGTCCATCCGGATAGAGAACTGCTTACCCTGGACCGAGAACTGAGATTCGATCTCCTTGTTCTCCCGCTCGAGGATGTACACCCCAGGCTTCCTACGCAGCTGGTTGCTGACCTGGTAGTGCTTCCCCTTGACGATGAAGCTGCCCATCAAGGTGTTCTTGGGAAGCGTTGCGACCCGGAGTTTCTTCGTCGTCGAGAGGGTTTTGCCAGTTGTTCGGTCTATCAGGTCCAGCGAGGCGTAGACCGGAGCGCCCCAAGTGCGGTCGCCCTTGATCGCCTTGGTCTGCGACTCGAAGTCTTTTCGATCCTGGGTGTCGTCTACCCAGATCCTGTTGACTTTGACCTGCCGTCGCTTGGTTTCGATAGCGAGAGACTTCGTCAGCGACGTGACGATGTCCTTTTTCATGCGATCGAACTGTGCGTCGTAAAAGAAGTTTTCCACTTCACTCACCGGATTGCGGCATAAGCCTTTTGAAGATGAGAACTAATCACGAATATTCCCAGAGTAGCCCTAATGACGACGAAGACGAGGAAGGTGGATTCACAAAAGAAGCCTTGGACACCATCGACGCAGAACTGGAACTGGACCTGGACCTAGAGGATGATAACACTCCTGCTTCTCCGTAAAAAACTCAAACGACGGCAAGACTGTCCTGGATACGAGGACTACCTCGTTGAAGAGGGGGATGAAGAAGACTACGATGCTGGCCCTGGCCTCCTGGACGAAGTTGGAGGTCCCGAAATGGGCATGGTAAGAGGGTGGGCTGGTGGCGGGCTGTTCGGCAAAGTTCTTGCCGGTGTAGCGACGATCGTCATAATGGGGCTGAATGCATTCCTTGCCGCCATTGCGACTCAGGTGTACAAGATCTTCACCGGCCGCTGGAAGGGCGGGGGAGGATCGGACATCCCCGTGATCACCACGGCACCTGGAGGAACGTCTAGTCTGGGCGGCGGCGCAGCTACTGCATCTGCATCCAGTTCGAGCGGCGGCGCATCGGCCGACTTCTTGAACCGCTACCGCGACTAGAGAGTATCGCTGAGAATGTACCCGCCCAGGGCGGCCGCTGCTAACCCGGCGGTCGCCCAGGCGAGGGGGTTCCCCCACTTAGGCTTTACCCTCTCGTTCTGATACTTCCGGTCGGTCTCAAGCAGGTCTACGGTAAGCTCCCTGTTCCGTTGCTTCAGGACCGAGAGGGCTCTCTCGTACGCGGCCACCTGGCCACGGAATGAGTCTATCTGGGATCGGAGCTCGACAACCTTCTCTCGCTCGAGGCGAAGCAGGTCTTTGCCAGCCGTAAGCTCAGCATCGGCGCGTAGGACGTTCTTCCAGTCCTCGATGTTGACGTAGCCGCACACAACTCTGCCATCGGGCAAAGTGTACTTGGTGCAGTCGGGGATGTTCGTTGGCTCAGCCAGCGCTGGGCGGGTCAACGCCAGCATCATCCCAAGTACGAATGTCGTCGATAGTGCGATTATTTTTAGCATTGCGCTCCTCAACCTCTAGCATTTGAGCGTCTATCTCTTCAAGCCGACGACTTGACGCGTCGATCTTTTCTGCGTACTCCGCGAAGAGTCTCTCTTCCACGGCGACCTCTGCGTCAACGACCGACTGCTCGTATGCCAACCGCGCCTTCTTCTTCTCGTGGCGGAGTCTGGCGAGCTCTTTGCTGCCACGGCGCATCAGCCAGGCGTAGATCGCAACCGCAAACAGGACAAGAGCGATGACGATGAACCATCGCCACCAGCTCTTGACCTGGTACTGCTCGTCCTTGTGTTTAGAGACCGCGACGAGCAAGCGGTCGAGCCAGGTCTTCTCCTCAGGCATCTGCCGTCTCGGGTTTGACCGACTTGATGGGGCCAAAGAGCTCCTGAATGATGATGGCGCCAGGTCCGGCTCCACCGTAGAGGATGGCATCGATCATGGTGGTCCCAACGACATAGTGGCCGAAGATTCCGATGACGAGACCAAGTCCCATCGAAGCCCAAGGCAGCATCTTCTTCGCTGAGCCGTTCAATTTTGCAGCTCGTTTCACGATGCTCAGAAGCAGGTTTGCCAAGGCCGCGATCATCGCAGCGATCAGATACTTCAAGGGGGAGCCGCCCTCCTCCTTGCGGTTCCTCAGGGCGTCGATTTTCTCGACAGCGACCTCGAGCCTCTGGGCGAGGTCCTCGTTGGACCCTGGCTCGGGAGCGACGACCACCTCTGTGGCTGGCGCGGGGGTGTCAACGGCCGGCAAGGTTACTTCGGTCGAGGCTGGCGCGGCGTCGTACTGAGCCAGCGCCAAGGGGCTCGCGATCGTGGCGCCCAGAATGGCCGCGACGAACAGGCCCCGTTTAGTCTTGCCAGCCAGCGCTGGCCGCTTGCGTCTCTGCATCGTTGTCTCCTTTTTTCCGTTTGGGAGTCTTGTCCCACCACTCAATGTACACGTAAGGGATCTCTTCCTCACTCACGTGTTTCTCCTCGCCGTGATACTCCTCCTCGCGGGTCTTCTTGATGAAATCGCGGATGAGTTCGATCTGAACACCGTGGGAGGGGTCGTTGTCCTGCTGTCGAAGTTCTCTGTATCTAGACAGGTCTTCCGGCTCAAACATGTTGAAATACTTACAGTTGAACTCGCCTTGGCTCTTGGTAGGCGTGCCTACCCTAAGCGACGAAACCTTTGCTGTCATTACCCCCCCTTGTGCTTGCCAGCCAACCGGTTCGCCCGGGTAAACCACCCAGGGAACATCCGTCCGGTTAGAGCGCCGCCCGCACCGCCTGCGAGAGCGGCCCTAATCAGGCGGGGGTCGTCAGACTTGATGTATTCCTGGGTTGCACCCACTCCAGCGCCCAGGGTCGCAGCGCTTGTCACGGGGTCTTTTAGAGGATGCTTGTCAGCAGCCTTCTTTGCTTTTTTGAGCCTCTTGCCGGCTGCCCGCATCATGGCGCCAAGGGCCTTGGCGCTTCCAACCTTGAAGAGCTCGTCTTGGAATGACTCGATCATACCGGGCTCGTGCCTCGGGTGGGAGCTCGGTGCTCAGGCAGCGGCTTGTTCTGGGCCTGGCCCTGGCCTGCGGTCTGGCCCGGCGGGGTCTGACTCAGAATCTGCACGACGAGCCGATACATGTGAGGCAGCTCGTTCTGGAGGTCTTGGAGGACCTGCTGCTTCTGAGACTCCTCGAGCTTGAGGATGCGGTTGACCCACTTCATCGCGATATCGCGTGCATTGAGCGAGAGCACCTTGCCCTTGCCCGAGCTCGGCATGCCCTCTGGCCCTTCGGCCCCTGGAGTCTCTTGCCCCATCGTCCCGGCCGGACTCGACCCGGCGAGCTCCTGGTCGACGGCCATGTTCTCGGGGTTCGCCTGGCCTGGAGCTCCGCCTGGACCCGGCTGCCCAGCCGCAAGCTGGGGGTCCTGCCCCTGCCCCTGAGCCTGGGCTTGCATGTCCATCTGCTGCTGGTCGTTCTCCTGGATGACTGGACTGGCCTGGCGAGCCTTGAGGCTGGCCTCCTCGGCGCGAGCCGCATACTTGGCCTGGATAACCTGGGCCTCACCCTGGGCCTCGGTCTGGGCCTTCATCATCATGGCGCTGATCTGGTTACGGGCCTCGGTCTCCTGCTTGATCGCCTTGAACTCTTCGTCGTAGTCGAAGCCGAGCTCGGTCAACATCGTATGGTCCGAGATTTTGTTAGCCGCATTGAGCTGAATCACCAGCTGCTTGCGCTGGATATCGTCGGCCATCTTGAATTCGGTGAAGCCGATTTCGCAGTCGGGCAGACTTAGGTAGATCCGAATGCGGTTCTTGACCCAGTTGACGAATCGAAGCAGCAAGTTTCGATACATCAAGAAGTGGTTCTCGAGGGTTCTCAGCGATACGCTCGAACCAGACCACGACAGGCCGCCAAACACGAACTCCACCGGGACGCCCATGCCACCGGTAATCTCCTTGTTCGTGACCTCGATTTCGGGGCCAAGCAGGAGCGCCCTGCCATCGCCGCCGAGCCGTTCGAACCCAAGCGGGACGGGGACAACGGAGATGTAGTTGGGATCTTTGCGCCACTTGTCGAGCTCGGTCTGGACGCTGCCGGCCCAGCTTCGCAAGTTGACGTGCTGGTACGGGTCCTGGGACTGGTTCCCCTGCGGAAAGATGAACTCAAGAGGAAGGATGCGCTGGAGGGCGATGGCTTCCTGGGCACGACGCAGAACGTAGAGGTAGAACATCCTCCCCATCGAGTGAATGATGAGCGGCTTGCCCCAGCCCATGTCCATTTCAGCAAGCGTCGGCCGCTTGAAGTGGAACAGGTTCTGTTCCGAGAGCATGATGTCGCGGCGCTGCTTGAGAGCTTCGATGAAGATCTGGGGAACGTCGACCAAGAAGTCCCGCTGGCCCTCGACGATCGCTCGCCTCACCTTGTTGGGAATCTTGTAGCGGTACTTCGACTTGCCAGTGATCGGGTTGTACTGGATGTCGATGTTGTTGGGGTCCCACCGGACGAAGTTGATGCCGTCTTTGTCTTTGAGCGGGACGTCGATGATGTCGCCAGCAGAATGGCTTCCACAGTTGGCGCAGTCGAACATGATTTTGTAGGACTGGAACTTGAACTTGAAGCCGGCGTCGGCGAGCTTGTACTTCTCTTTGCAGTGCGGACACTGGATCCACCTGGTGAACGGCCAGTTCATCGAAACAAAGGCGTTCCCGTAGGTGAAGTAGTCGAGCCCGATCTCAATCAGGAAGGATTTGAGGTTGAGCTTCTCGCCCTCGAGGATGTCTCTCCACCCGTCTCGGATGTGGGCAGCGTCGGCGTTGTAGATGAAGTTGGTGATCGGGTATTCGGCGATCTTGGTGACCACCGCCCCGATCATCGGGTCCTTGTAGAAGAAGTATTTGCACCACCGGAAGAGCTCCTTCACGGTGGGTGGCATATACGTTTGGGCAACGTCGAAGAACGGCGACGGGTATACCCGGCCCCGACGCTGGTCTCGATTGCCGCCGCTTGAGGTTGACATCTATTGGCCTAATCTATGATCTGCGAGCCGACGAATCCTGCCCCTGCGCCGATCCCAAGGTTCTTCTTGTTCTCGTCGGAGAGACGATTCCACCAGGTGTCCTTCTTGTCGCCGCCGGCGCCACCCGAGCTCTTCTTGCCCTTGGCGTCTCTCCGCTGGCGAAGTTCCCTATCTTCCCTAGCCTTCTTGCCTCGCGCCTTGCGGCGCCCGGGGCTGCGAGATTCACGAGGGGCGTTCTCTCCCTTGTGGTGCGTCCCTGGCGTGCTCGCCTTCTTCGCCTTCCGCTTCTGGGCGCCAGACCTTCTGTTCGCCTTATCAGCAACAGCCCCAGCGGTGGCGGGGGTGGTGCCCCGGTGCTTCGCCTTGGCGGCCTGCCTGGCCGCCTCGATCTGAGCATCAGTCTTTCCCGCGTTCCGCATCCCTACCATCTCTTTAGCGTTGAGTCCTCCACCCTCCTCGAACTGCTCGCCCTTTCCTCGCTTCACGCCTGCCGGCGAAGCTGCTTCCTGCTTAGCCTTCCATGACGCACTCCTTGAGTTGCGCTCTGCCTGAATTCTCGCGGAGCTATATCCGTCAGCCCGCATCTGCGCCTCTTCGGCCTTGGAAAGAGGGCCCTTGCCGGCATCCTTGCCCTTGGGCGCATCGCTGCCGCGCTTCTTGCTAGAAGCCTCCGCTTCGCGCTGGGCAGCGCCGGCCTTGCCCTTGCCCTCTTCGGTGCTCTGCTTGGCTCGCCTGCGAGCGGCCTTCTGTCCCTTGCCCTTGCCGCCGACGCTTTCCAGCTTCGCAACATTACGACTGCGTTTCCCTTCTGCGGCCTTTCCCTTCTTGATCTCTTTTGAATGGTACTTCATCTCTTTAGCGGGGCCAGCTGCCGAACCAGCCTTGCCGGACTTCAGGGCCTCGGCATGCCTTTTTGAGGCATCAGCGTGCCCGGCTGTGCCCCTGGCCTTCCGTGCCTGTGCCTGCTCAAGGAGTCGCCCCTGCCGAGCGCCACGCCACTTGCGAATGCTAACGGCCGGACCGCCGCGCTCCATGTACTTGCCGGCCCTACGCATCTTGGCGTTGGGAGCAGCAACACCCTTTATCTTGCGTCCCACCGCCGTGAAGCCACGGTCGAGGGCGCCCTTGCCAGCCTTGGCCTTACGGCTCAACCACTTGCTAACCCTCTTACTTCCACGATCGAACCTACCGGCAGCCCGCCGCGTGGCGTTGCTAGTCCTAGCGCCTGAACGCCCCCCTCTCGCGGTAACGCCAACCGCCGCCGCTGCGTTTCCAGTACGGCGGGTTGCGCCTTTGCCAACCGCCTTCATGCCAGGCTTGAGTACCTGTTTGAGAATCTTCACGCCTGCCGGAAGCGCGCCAGCGGCCGTCTTCTCGGCCAGCTCGACCAGCTCATCCCAACGCATGGGAGTGCCGTCGTCGTAGGAGGCAGACTCCGCTGCGATCTTGTCGAGGTCCTCAATACTGTTGGCGACAATCCCCCCAAGAAGGACGTCTACTTCTTCGGCTTCCTTCGGGAACTCGAGGTGAAGGCTGCCACGCGCTTCCTCTATGTCTCCCTCGAGAGCGGCGAACGCTACCTTGTTGAATAGGAGAACGTTCTCGGCGTTGGTTAGATCGTGCTCGAGCTCAATGCGGTCCATATAGGCCGAGGCCCGCTTGGTCATCCCGAAGTCTTCGCCGCAGGAGCCCGCCATCTTGATGATCTCGATGTCGGTTTCGAGACGAGTAGCTACCTTCTCGAAGCCTGAAATGGGCTCAGCAGCAGCCTGTTTGACCAGCTCGAGAGCGGCCTTGGCCGGAGCTCGAGGGAGGCTCGAAACGGCCCGGGACTCAGCCACCTTCTGGAAGAACTCTCTGCCCTCATCATCGAGCAGGTAATCAAAGTGACTCATGGTCTCATGCTCCTTCGGCCCACTTGGCTCCGCGCCCAGCACCCTGGGCCGGATCGTATCCGCTACGTTCTATCTCATCGAGCTCGTTGTCTATGTCGCTGCGAAGATTATCCCAGAATTCGCGCCGGAATTTGGCAATCTCTTCAGCGATGGCTCGAACCGCATCTTCGCTCTCACTCATAATGCCATAGCCGGAGGCTCGGATGTGGCAGGAACTACTGGCCTTTCAATCGCCAGCAGCTTTTGACGTATCGATTCCCTGGTTGCAAGGTACTCGCGAACAGCTATCAACCTGCCTATGTGGATGTCCAGCGGGTTGGCCTGGAACTCGATCTTCGCAATCTGTGCCGCAGACATTGGGCTAATCTTAGCCCATGCGCTCTCAACGTCTGCCTTGAAAGCTACCAGCCACTCCTTGCGATCGAGCAGGGGTTGCGCTCCAGGGAACCATTCCTCGGGAGCATAACTCATGCCCGCCTCGTCGCAGACCGCCCCCAGGTAGGCGCTGATCTCGTGGTCGAAGGTGAGCCCTGGATGGAGCTCTCTGAGGATCGACACCGCGAAAGCAGCTTGGGATGGTAGCAGTGGCTGGTAGGCGCCAAAGATCGGCGTGTGATCGTTCCAGGCCACGGCACAGTTCTCAAACACGTCCCAGTCTTGCCAGGGGAATGCTGTCTGAAGCGCGACCCGAAGAGCCATAACCTTCTCTCGGGTGAGCTCGCCGATCCGCCCGAAGTCACGACGGATAGTCCACCAGAGCGTCTCCGGTTCCCACTTCACCCAACTGTCGTTGTAGCGGCCCCTGAGGACTTCGGCAAGCACAAGCGGGTGCGCCTGGCGGTTGGCAAACAGGTTCCCGAACTGGTCGCGGCCAGGAGGCTCTGGCTTGGGCTCTGGCTGCGGAGGAGGCTCAGGGGGGAGCTCCTCGTCAACCATTCCTTCGTCAACCACCTCGCCTTCGACCGGAGCGGCCTCAAGCGGAGCCGGCTCCGCATCGTCGACGGGGATGGCGTCGGTCTCGGCGACCTGGTCGGCCGGAGGCACAGCTTCAACCTCAGCGTTGGCAGCGTCCTCGACCTCCTCGGGCGACTGGAGCTCGTCGTTGTAGGTGGACGCCTCGTCCTCAAGCTCGAACAGGTCGCCCTTGTCCTGCTCGGAGATCCCAAGATACAGCCTCGTCGCCGGGCCCAACCCCTGTTCGTCACCCGCGGTCTTGTCGAGATCGTCCTGGAGTGCCTGGAAGAAGGCGGCCTCGGCGCTAGTTGTAAGCGCCTCGGACACTGGCTACACCTCGCCGAACGCAATCTGCTTGATCAGAACCTTGTGGGTGTCCGGTAGGGATTCGAAGATGGTGGAGGCGTTCTTCTGGAACTGATCACAGAAGGAGGCGCCCATGTAGCCGCGGAGCTTCTTGCCCTCGGCAACCTTCTGGAGCTGGGCCTCGGTCATGGTCTCGCCATCGACCTCCGCACTCCATCCCATCGCCGTCTTGCTCATGGTGGAGCTGTACGGGTCTTCGAGACCGCGGTCATAGTACCGCTCGAGGTCGGCTGCCTGATCGAACGTAGACAGGGCCTCTGCTGCCGTCTCTGGGTCGGTGTCGGCAAACATGGCTGCCAGCTTGTCCAGCGTCCTGCACGCATCAGGGTTCCGCGGCAGGAGCGACTTGCGCTGTTCCAAGTGGTAGTCGACCTTGCTGTTCCACCGGGTGGAGGCCCACTTCTCGATGTTGGTCGTGTTCTCCAGTGGGACATTGAGCTCGCTGGCCCTGCGCTGGACCGAGCGGGCGTAGGCGTGACGATGAGCCGGCGCCATCTGCATCGCGTACTTGTCGAAGTAGGTGACTGCCTTCTGCACGTGGGAGGCATCAGGCATCGCATACTTGCGGATCGTTTCGCCATCGCCAGTGTTGTAGACGAGCGCAAAGTGATTGTCCGGCATCTCGAGGATCGCGTTCATTTCCACGGCACTGGCCTGCTTTGTGAGCAACTCATTTTCGGCCATTTTCTGGAGCATCCAGGACGATTCGCTGCCTTCTTGGAACAGGTTGTTCGAGATACTGTCTCCTGCTTTTTGGGCATAAGTATCAACAGCAGTAGAAGCCTTTACGCTGTATGCGTCACAGGCTTCCTTGATGAACTTGGCTGCAACAAAGCGTGCCGGTGCAGCAAGCTTGCTGTGAGTGGACTGGAAGTACTGCGCCGACAACCAGGCGTTGCCTGGATCGTTGACAGGAAACCGTCGAAGAACGCTGGCGTTCTTGGTCAGTACAATCAGTCCGAACTGCGAGTCATCGAGGCTCGAATGTTCCCCGGATGAAAGCTCGCGCATCGGCACATGACGTACGTCCGCCGCCGAAGCAAGCTTCGCGGTCAACGTGTTGTCGATGTCGTCGTAGTAGTCAAGTACTTGAGAAGCGAGGCTCATCTGATCCTCCATCACATCAAATGATGTTACCCACGAAGATAGCAAGTACTTAAAAGGAGGTCAAACCCCCTGAACACGCCCCGAATCTCGGCATAAGAAATGTAGAGAAAAACACCCTTAACTTGACCATAAATCAACCCTTCAACATCCAATCCAAAGGAATACGATTATGAGCAACATCGACCCCAAAGAGTTGAAAGACATCCTTACCTCCGAAGTCAAGAAAGCCTCCGAGGCTGCCAAGAAAGAGACCATCGGCGAAGCCCACCCCTACCTCCTGGGCTTCGGCCTCACGGTGGCAGCGCTCGCCACCTTCAAGGGTGTCGAGGCCATCGTCGGCTCCTTCATGAACCGCGACGAGGCTGCTGCCACCCCGATGGCCGCCGCCAGCCCCGGCCTCGACGCTGGCGACGCCGCCAGCTTCTAGCTCAGAGCTACCGCTCGAGTAGGAGCTCCCTGAAAATGGGAGCTTTTGCTTAGCTATCAGATCAGAGTCTGGAAGTTGACGCTGATCGAGGTCGGGACGCAGATTTCCCGCTTGAGATCGATCTTCGGAATGGACAAGATCATGGTCGACCCCTGCAACAGGGCAAGCTCGAAGAAGCCCTCGTCGTTGGTGAAGGTCTCGACCTGGTCGCCGGTTACCCCATACTCATCAACGAGTTGGCCGTCTTTGCTGTCCTTGGTCGAGACCACCTCTCCAAGGACGCAGACGTCCGTGTTGGGGGTTCCATCGGCATTGACCACGGTCCCAAAGACTACACACACCGCCGGGGTTGGGGAGCTCGGCTGCTTGATGGTGGTGTAGGCAGAGTAGTTGCCAGCAGCATCGATTGCCCGGATTCTGTAATAGTGGGTGACAGCGACCCCTGTAGCATCCGAGTAGAAGAATCGTCCAGTTGCCGAATCGTAGACGCTGGGGTTGGTCAGGCTGTGGGCGATCAGCGCCAGCTGGGCGAAGGTAGACCCGTCCGAGGAACGCTCGAGGTCGTAACTGGCAATGTCAGCCTCTGGATTCGGGAGCCATGTAATCAGAATAGCCATTATGCCCTCAACGGAATTCTATGATGTCTCAACGATGAATCCAAATGGAATCCCTGGCGCGGGGTCCTGATCGGCCACCTGGAAGTTTCTCGGCACAACGACTGCATCCAGGTCCTCACATTGTAGGCCGGTCGGAATCGATAGTATCAGATATACGTCAAACGCATCGAACGCTGGGGCGAGGGCTGTCGCCGTTGCTACGCATTCGATCTCGCCAGCTCCCAGGGCAGTGCTTACTCCAACTGCCGTGCTGGTGCAGGTTCCTGCCGAGATACCGACGACGGTGGCGGTCGTGGTGGTTACGGCGGTGGCGAGCGCCACACCGGTAGAATCTCCGACGGAGCTCGCGGTTGAGAAACCGGTTGCCACGACTGTGGATGTTCCAGCCGCCCCACCGATAGCCCTGTGGTACTCGATGCTGGTGGCCGTTACCGTGCTGGCGCCGGCAGAAACCCCAGCTCCGCTGTTGCTCCCAACCCCTACTGCGGTGGCCGTTCCGGTTCCGGCTGCAGCGCCTACGGCAACAGCGGTAGAGGTTCCAACTGCAGTTGCAGTTCCGACCCCTACCGATGCTCCAGTAGACGTTGTAGCGCTAGCCCCGACGGCCGCAGAGGTGCTGGTACCTGCAGAGGCGCCAGCACCTAGCAGGACCGCGTTGCCAACACCAAGAACCGTCGCAGAGCCTGCACTGGCCCCGACCCCTTCCGCCGTCGCAGCTCCAACGGCAGCCCCAACGGCAGTGCCGGCGTCAACTCCTACGGCCTCTGCCGTGGATACGCCAACACCCAGAGCGGTAGTTGTTCCACCGGAAATAGCTACGACGGCCCACTCAGCGCTGCCAAGGGCGTAGACCGTGGATGAGCCGGCCGCCGCCCCCTCCGATCTGACGAGAGCTTCGCCCACGGCCGTTGCCGTACCCGCACCAACACTTGCGCCTATTGAACTCGTTGCGCCTACGCCAACAGCTGTTGCCGTAGCCGTGCCGGCATCGGCGCCTACCGCAGCTGCCACGCTGGCGCCAACAGCCGCCGATGTTGCAACGCCAGCCGCTGCTCCTACGCCGGTAACGGAACCAGCCGTAGTACCAACGGCTGCTGCGATGGCAACACCAGCGCTTGCTCCGGCGGATTCAGCAACCGAGGCACCAGCAGCGGCAGCAACAGCGATTCCGGCCGACACACCTGCTGCACCGCTGACGCTGACAGCGGTTGCAACAGCAGTTCCAGCGCTTGCCCCGGCAGACTCTGCAACTGAGACACCGACCGCTGCTGCGGCTGAGACACCGACCGACGCACCTACTGCACCGCTAATGCTGACCGCAGTCGCAGCGCCGATACCAGCACTTGCTCCTGCAGATTCCGCAACCGAGGCACCAACTGCAGCGGCGGTAGCAACTCCGACCGATGCCCCCGCTGCGCCACTAACACTGACAGCGGTCGCAACGGCAGCACCGGCTGACGCGCCAACCGCTACTGCCGTGGCAGCTCCAACACCAAGTACCGTGGTCGTTCCGCCCGCAAGAGCAATTACTGCCCACTCAGAACTGCCAAGGGCGTAGACAGCGCTCGTCCCAGCAGCGGCTCCTACCGCTGTAGCCTCGCTCACACCAACGGCAGTTGCGGTACCAACGCCAGCGGCAGCTCCCACGGCCAGGATGGGCGCGACGGCTGTTGCAGTGCTCGTACCTTCTGCAAGACCTGTAGCGGCCGCCGTAGAAGCGCTTGTACCCCTCGTAGAGGTTTCAGGTAGGCTCCACCAAGCTGGTAGCGTGGTGGCACGGTTAGCAATTACCGTCTCCGCCTCAGCCCCGGACCAAACAATGGTACCGCCCAAGACAATACCAGCCGCGTCATTGTGCCCCTGGCCCAACGAGAACAAAGCTGCGTTGGTTATGCTTCCTACATCGAGGTCGTCGGTTATGTTGCCTGCGCTCGAATCGAGACCAGTGCTTATCCCGTTCCGCCACACCATGCCGTACATTAAATCGCCGACATTCGGCGAAGCGCCGACACTTATCGTTTTGTACGTGATGTCGCCAGCTACGAGGTAACTTATTTTTGATGAGCTAGTCCGGAGTGTAAATCCGCTCAGCCCCGCTCTCTTGCCGAATATCTGCTTCTGTCCAACCGCGGCAAATAGGTCGGTTACTCTGAAGAACCCTAGGGCAGCAAACGCTTGCGTCGTGAAATCGTGAACTGTAGAGAAAGCCGCATCGAAACTGTCAGCCGAAGCATCATCGAAACCAACACCCCTGGGATCGCCAGGGATGCCTGTTAGTATCTGCTGATAATCCGGTGATGCAATTGGCGACAGCACATTGCTGGCCACCTTGCCTGTGATGCCACCCGACGCATCTTCGCCGGCACGGTATACGTCATCACAGGCGGCACCAAACAGGTCAACTACATCAGTCTGACCACGGTCAAGCCATTTTGAAGCTGACGGTCTACTCGCGCCAACCGCCGTTGCGACAGAGGTGCCAAGACCCAGTGCTGTGCCGGTGCCCGCGCAGGCGCCCGCAGCATCTGCGTCACTCTCGCCAACAGCAAGGACTGTGCTAGTGCCAATGCTGTCGCCTACAGAATTAGTAGCACCCTCACCAACGGCCGCAGCTGTGCTGGTCCCCGCTGCCGCGCCCACCGCTGTGGCGACAGAGGCTCCAACGCCCAGGGTATAGCCACCATCCAAAGCCCACCACGCGGGCAGGACGACATCGCGGTTGGCAATGATGGCTTCAGCGTTAGCCCCAGACCAGACGATGGTAGGCCCCATCACCATATCCGGCGCTGGGTACATCCCGTTACCTAATGCGAACACGCGAGGAGACGTAACCGAACCGCACCCAGATGACGACTCTGAAAGTTCTGCTGCTGCAGAGGACGTCATCCCGACCAACGATGATGCAACTGAGTAAAACTGGAAGACATATAGCAACGTGTCGTAGCTGATAATCCCAGTCCACTGATCGACCTTACCACTCAGGCCGTGGAAGACGCACATCAACTGCCCGTCGGTAAGAACGAGAAGATTCCAACCGTAGTTAGATGCTGATGGGTCTCTCTTGTTGTATATGCAGCGAGTTGATCCTGACGCCGAAATCTTAACTGTTGTCAGTACTGCGAACGCGACATTGTCATAGTCGTGAACTGCGGAGCTTGCAGCAATAAACCCGTCAGAAGTGCCGTTATCAAAACCAGCACTAAGAGGGTCATCTGGATCACCCGTAAGAACTTGCTGACGATCAGGACTAGATACCTCCGTGAGAACGTTGGCTGCAATTTCCCCAACGATGCTGCCAGACGCCAACTTACCTGGAAGATACAACTCCTCAGCATCAGCGCCGAACCGGGCGACAACACCTGCCTGATTCTTTGGCCACTTTGAAGCCGAGATGCTGTAACCCACCGCTCGTACAGGTGCTCGGCCATCAACCGCAGTAAACGGGTTTATAGTCAGCTTCGGGTTGAGGATCGCCGTCCGGCCAACGTAGATGACCACATCCACTTCGAGGACTTCAGGCGCTGCAACCAACGAGGTGTAGATCAGTACGCCATCGACGTAGTAGGTGACCTCCCCATCCTTTGCGACGTTGATCTTGAACTTCGTGTTAGCCGGCTCAAACCCGTGACCTAATACCGAAGCTCCACTCTCAAAGATGTACACGTTCCCTGACGAGTACATGTGGTAGATCGAAAAGGGGTTCTCTACACCCGTGTGATCAAGATCAGGAGGCGGTGACAGTCCTACAAACTGAGAGCCAGCTGGGGTGTCTACGCCAGCAACGTGCTTGCCACTCGTCTCCCACTCGAACGAACCGCCATTACCTTGGGTGCCTGACTTGATTTGCTCAACAGAAGTGCAGCCTGCGTTCCAGCCAGTAGAGTTGTTTCTATGGAGGTTACCGTTAACGTGCTCGGCAATGCCGAAAATGTTTGTCCAAGTAGCACGTTGCCACGTAGGCCCGCCAACGGCCCGTGCTACTGACGTCCCGACAGCGGTAACGCTGCCATGGATCAGTTGCTCCCACCACTTCTCGATCTTCGCCTCGAAGTTGGTCGCTGCGATCTCGGCGTTAGCGCCAGACCAAACAGGAATCGCAGGACCCTTGATGGCAGGTGCTGGGGTTGTTCGCTGATGGCCTAGCGTGAAGATCGCGGCGCTGGGTACGTCCCGTCGAGTACCGGTGTCGCTCCCGTATTCCGTTATCAGTGCGACCTCTGCAAGATCGACGCTGTTATAGAAACCCGCCCAGTGCGGCTCGTCTGTATCTCCATCCCAGCTGATGACTGCTGTACTCGAACCGGGACCGTCATCGACAACTATTTCAGCCTGGGTCGCGCTGATCAAGAACTCATAACCAGCGTATGGAGATGGAAGCTCCCGCTTGCCGAAAACAGATCGGAACGTGGTGCTCCCTGTATCCACCCAACGCCAAGGAACTATCGCGGCGAAGGGGACATCATCAAACTCATTGACCGTGTCGTTTGGGGCGTCGTGACCTTCCGTAGTTGCATACGCATGGTAGACCCCGGTCGGCTCCTCCTTGTCGAACGAGGCAAGGTATGCTGGTCGCATAACCGACGTCTGGTACAGCATGACGCATGGAGCAAGAGTGTCTGGAGCAGCTGTGGTAGACGTGTACCGCCAGATGTTATTGACGTAATAGTTGACCGTGCCATTCTTCGTGACCTGGATACGAACACGGGTTCCAGGCGGGTAAGCACCAAGACCGTAGGTTGTGGAGCTATCCACCCCGTTGCCGTGATAGATATACAGGTTGTTGGTATCACGGTAGTGGTAGAAACCGAACCTGACCTCATAGCGGTTGATTGGGGTAAACGGCGGCGCACCCAGGCCGAATATGCAGTAATACCCTGTATCGAGTTCCCACTCCATCGCCCCGCCATTGCCGAGAGCGCCGGAATAGATCCGTTCAGTGCCTTCTGCCCAGGTGTTGTCCCATCCGACAATTCCGGGGTTGTAGAGACCGCCGTCTAGAGTCTCTACCAACCACGAATAGATGTCCCACTCTACCCTGCCACCAAGACTCGGATCGCGTACGGCAACGCCAGTGCGTGGACCAGTCGTTCCAGTCGCCGTTAAAACTCCACCCTCGATGCCGTCCACGTCATGGTGAGACACCCCCGCCGTGGTCATGTCGTAGACTTCTGAGGCAGGAGCGCCGAAGAAACCGACTACATCGTCCTGGGTGCGGAGAAGCGGATCGGGAAACGAGATCGCTGTACCCAACGAAACCGCAGTAGACGTACCGACTGCGGTCGCACCGCTGGTACCCGCTGCGGAACCAACAAATCCAGCAACCGCCGCTGCGGTCGAGGTACCCGCCGCTGCGCCTACGCTACCTGCCGAGTCTTCAGACGCCCACCAGTCGTCGAGTTGGGATAGGTCGTCGATGATCCCTTCGGCCTCAGACCCACGGAATAGAGCAATACCTCCACCCATGACGAGGGGAGCGGAACCAAGCCCCGCCTCGGGCTCGTCGCCAATCGTTAGGTTGGCGACATGGCTAAGCGTACCGACATCCACAGTGTCGGTGATGTCGCCCATGTCAGTGTAGAGACCCTGCTCATTATCTCCGGCGTGATGCCAGACAGCTACGAAGTGCGGGTCAGTGTCACCGTCCCCAGTCGTTGTCGTCTCTAAGGTGAACCCTGAAGTCGTTGTCTCACCCCGAAAGTATCCAGTGAGGAAGAAGTAGCCTGACGAATAGTCGGTCTTGATCTCACACTTCCAGCCGCGCCAGCCGGAGGTGAATCGACCACAAACACTGAGGTAGTTGTCACCTAGATTCTCCGTGGCCTTCCACGGGATCAGAAGCAGCCAACTCTCGTCCGACCACGACGCTATCGACGCATCAAAACCGTCCGATGTCTCGTCGTCAAACTCAACGCCATCGGGATCGTCGGCACCCTCTCCGGTAAAATCTTGTTGGTATATAGGAGAACCGAAGCCAGCGGGGGCAAGGTCCTCTGAGCCGATCTCATCCGGGATGTCGCCAGACGCAGGCCCGCCCGGTAGCCATAGGTGCTCTGCGTCAGCACTAAAGTGGCTCTGAGTATCCGTGTTCCCGTTAGGGAACCATTTGGAGTCTACAGCCATGAACTACGCCGGTCGTAGCCTAATCTTCGACAATGGCAGAAGTCGCTGCCGTGGCACCTGCCCCTATTGCCGTGCCTACGGCGTGGGCGGTTAACCCCCCCAGCGCCTCTTCAAGCTGGTCGATACGGAGATGCGCCTTTTCTAACTGAGCCGATACATCCCTGAACAGACGATCCATCTCGAACCAACGCCACGGGGTCCACGCCCCCACCATGTCGAGAAGAGTCCCCAGAGCAACATACTCTGCGTCCTTGGCCTTCTGTTTGTCGTCAAGTTCCCAGACCTCGACGACTAGGTCGTCGGTGGCCAGGTCCTCGCCAGGAACGAGTTTGCACTTAGCCATGAGCTACCTCCCAAAACTGGAACGGAGGTAGCTCCGTTACGCAACTACCCCCGCACCCAGTCTAGTCCTCGGTGATGGCGGTCGCGGTGGTCAGCTCAGGAGTGACTCCGGAACCGGTAACTATGTTCGGAGTGACCGTACCTGAGTACATCAAGATGCCCGCGCCCGATGTCAGGGTGCCGATGCCGAAGTGAGTCACGGTACCGGACCCACCGGTGCCCGCCGGGAAGGTAATCGCCGCATCGGGCGAAACCGAGTTGCCGGTGACGGTGAAGGCACTGGCTCGAACCAGCTCTACGCGAGCGTAGCTGGTGTAGGTGGCTTCGTTGGTTTCTTGGTCCCCGCCTTCGCCGGGGTCCCCAACATGGAGAGACACATACAGGTTGAGAAGTGTGCCGGCTTCCAGCAGGTTGCCGAGCCCACCGACGTCGTTCTCGAAGATAGCTTCCAGCAGCTGCGTTTCAAATACGTTGGTCTTTGACATTGAATTCCTCTTGTGCCGTTCAGGCTACATTATCATGGACCTACCCAATTGGCAGCCCGGACGATTTCGCGACTATCGACGACCCCGAGTAAGCGCTTTCTCGATCTTCTTGAGAGAGTTGTTCTGTTCCCGGTCTAGCCCCTCTTGTCGGATCTGCGATTCGCGGATCGTCCTCTGCTCAGTGCTCAAGATCTTGAGCTTTGCCTGGATAGGAGGGTGCGACTGCGAGCTGATGTTGTGGTTGTCAAACGTCTTCTTCAGTGAGGCTTCGACCTGGGGCTTGGTTGGCCGTTCGCCGAGGGCGTCACGGATTGTAAGCTGCCAAACAACCAGCGCCATGATGCCAGCTACGATGTAGCCGACTACCAGCTTGGTCCAAGCGCCAGCCTCCATGCCAAGGAACTTCCGGCCACCGCCGCTACCGCCACCGCCGCCTACTGGATCGCCAATCTTCTCAACGACTTTGTTAGCCAGCGCCTCGAGAAAAGCATCCGGCGTAACCGCCGCGGCCGATGCATCAATAGGCTCAGCCGTGCCCACATCCATCATGGCCCTGCCGTGGAAATCTGTACTGAGACGACCAGTGTCAGCCACATCTAGCGGAATTACTGGAGCTCCCTCGCTCGGAGCCTCTACGTCCTTTACCCCATCACCTTTTGTGTTTGGGCGCATTGGGTGTCCTTGGTTTACCAGTTCAATCAGAGAGCGCTGAATAGCGCACTAGCGGTCGCAGGAATCGTCACTCTTCGATCATACCCTATGCTGGGGATTTCGAGGCGAACGTCAAGTCCGCGCACAAATGGGAGCTCGAACTGGCCCAGTAGGTCGGTGTACGTAAGCTGGACCTCGGAGTTTTGGTAGCCACGACCCAAGCTATCGTAATTCACTGGGATAATAGTTCCAAGCACTTTTGCGCCGGGTGCCACCTTACCGTCAGCGCCATAGATGGTCCCTGTAATGTTGCACAGGGTGGGGTCGGCGACATCTTGGACGGCACCAAAGACCACGGACCTGTGCTCGAGCAGAGCATTGGCCCCAGTGAGGGCGAACCGGGCCAAGAAAGCCGTCCCTGTGTTGTCGTCGACGGCGTGGTCGAAGTCGTAGTAGTAGACGCCGGGCAGGTTGGCGGAGCTGAGCTCGGTGAGGTCAATGTCCTGCCGGGTCGGCACCCATTCGGACTCGGCATCGTCCAGCCACAGGTCATCGGACACCCTCTGGATCGAGAGCGTGGGGAGCTCGGCGGTCTGGCCAACGCCGCTGGCCACGATCTCGAGGTACAGCCGGGCCGTATCGTCCCGCGAGAAACGCTCAATCTTGATGCTGCTCATCGTCGCTCACCAGCTTTCCCTCTTCGAGGTTGAGGCTCCAGGACCCATCCTCGAGGCCCATCGTAGTCAATACTACACTATGAACCTGCTCCTGCTGCTCCAGGGCTTCAGCGGCCTGAGCCTCTGCGCGAGAAAGCCGTTTTGAGACCCGCTCGAACTCAAGCCTGACCGTCTTCTCCTGAAGGTAGAGCATGCCGAGCTCGGCCAGGGCGTTCGTCACGGCACCATCGACCTGGCGCAACGCATCGAGGTTCTCAGCCGGGATGTCGACGCTCTTAGCGGCCATGGCGTTTGCCTTCGCGGATCAGGTCGTCGATGGCCAAAGCGCTCTTGATATCGGATACGACTCCCTCGCTACCGGGGCCAGTGCCGGTACCGAGGACTGCCTTCACCAAAGCACTCCTCGCAAGGTGAAGGGATGCCTCGGGGATCGTCGGGACAGAGGGTAGAGGTGGATTTCTCATACTACACAGACGACCTGTTGGCTCCAGCATACGAGGCGCCGCCGGCACCGTACGCAATGTTTGATCCCTGGTCATCCATGTAGTTACCAGCCGAGTTTTTGACGACATTGCCAACGAACGTGCTGTTGTTACAGGTCGCCGCCAGACGGACGGTCGCAACCTCGACATCAGGTAGCCCCTGGTTCCTGAAGTAGTTCCCGCTTATCGCAATGTTGGCGCCGTGAACATACAGGCACGATGCTCCACCGGGATCCGTACTAGCATCATAGTTCGTGCCGGTACGAGACTTCACCAGGTTGCCGGTAAATACTCCGCTGTCACTGTTTACGTCAAACAAAACAACGCTCGCGTTACCACCAACCGGCGCCGACTCTTCCCATTGCCAATAGTTCCCGGTAACTACAAACATGTCACAGGACACGAGAGAAAGAGCGTGAACAGCACTGCTTCCGTAGTCGGACCTTGATGCTACTACCCTGTTCCCGGATATTACAGTGCCAGTCGAATCGTCAATATATATCCCAAGCTGTTCAACGTAAATTCTGTTGCTAGAAATAATAAGGCCTACCTGGTTGGCGCCAGAGTCGAGGAAGATGCCCGCGCCAACAGCACCCGTCAGCGTAATGTTGTTGCCAACAATAGAGATATAGCCACCGCCACCATAGACGCCCCCGATCGAGGCTCCGGTTATCATGTTGCCAGAAATGTTGATGAAGTTACCATCGCAGTGAATCACTGCAACTGCTGAATCCGCAGACATGATCTGATTGTTGACTACAATACAGCTGTCGCCAATCTCGATGGCATAGTTGGTTGTTGCTCCGCTGATATCACGAAGCATGTTATCGGCAATGATCGTATAACCCTTAGAGACGATAGCCCTATCAACGTCCAGGATGGAGTTGCCAATGATCCGTCTGTGATTAGTGGCAAACGCCCCCATAGCTGGGAGGTTGATAGCTGTCACCCACCCGTCGTAGATGATGTTCCCAACGATAGCGGCACCAGAGGCTACCTCGGCTGCCGAAACGGTGGCGGTTGCATGGATTCCCGTTCCTCCATTTGCCGTCCCCTGGATGCGGTTGTTGACTATCCACGCTCCAGCTACATCGGTCCCTAGCTCCTCAAACGCCACCCCTGTATCAAACCCCCCGCTGATGTAGTTGTCGGAGATCCACAGGCCGTTGTAGTCACCATCGACGTTGATGCCTATGCCGGAGTGCGCATCGCCGCTGTGGACCAGTTTGTTGCCATGTATCTGCACCATGTCCATGGTACCGCTGATGTCGATGGCATTGCCATAGACCTGCGTTACATCGTTGTCGGCAACGACAAGACGCGTAACGGTAGCTGCCGTGTTGACGTCGAGGAACTCGTCGAACCCACGGTCTGCCTGTCGAACGGTACGACAGTTGTCGATTACGACCTCGGTGAAGTATCCCGTGGTCAGTGCGACAACGGCGGTGCCGGCCGACGGAGCCCCGGCATAGTCGTTCTCGATCTCGAGGTTGTGCAGGCGAAGGTAAGAGGCAACGTTGGCCGACGAGTTCCCGACAACCGAGAACAGCGTCGAGTCTTCGTCGATGCTGATTCCTGCGCTTGGACCACACCCCCGGATAGTGAGTGAGTACTCAGAGGCAGGGCTCATGCCAAAACCGTTGTAGAAATCAATCTCCAGTGGGAGATCGGCGTCGGCAACGACCACGCGATCTCTAATGATAATCTCAGGCACCGAGGCCGGAGAGGCGTGTATGGCCCAGATGATAGCGGCCTGCAGATTGTTGAACTGTCCGTAGTGGGGATCGCCAACGCCCGTGCCGGTATGGGGAGTTGAAACCGTGATGCTGCCTTTGAAGCTGCTGTAGCTGAGCATCCTTCGCATATCGACGAAGCGGTCCCAATCGGTGTTACCAGCATTCGTCTTGGCTGCTAGAACCAGAACTTCATCTACCGAATCGTGGTTACTATCTCCAAGCCCTACGACAATGGGGCTGGCTTGATGTAGCGCCCCGTCGTATCCAACCGTGTAGAAATACCACGTACCGGCCGAGGTGCCTGGATTGTCGGAAAGGGCTCCGACCTCTTTCAGGAGCCCCGGGGTAGTTCCATCGCTGACCACCAGAGTGCCAGCGGCTATGTCGATCAGGGGAAACGCGCCGGCCGCGGTTGGTTCAAGACCCGACATGACGCCGGACACCATCGAGCGCTCTCGTACTCCAGACTCCTGGTTGAGCTGATGTAGAATCGACTCGTACCGAGCGCCGGCCAAGTTTCCGCCACGCAGCTCGAGGTCCTGGGTTCCCTCGGAAGCTCCGAGGTGAACCTTAGAGGTCATGCCGTTCTCGAAGAGAGCGTCAACCCTGGTCCCGCTGTTGGCAGCAGCATCAAGCGCTGCGTACCCGTCGGCTGGGTCTACGACATGGTGGTCGCCAGCTGTGAAGGTGAACTGGTTGCCAGTTGTCGAACCACCACGCAGGCCGATGAACGAGCAATGGTCGCCCGCAACAACGGCAATGTGCCCACCTACGGCGGTGTCGTTGTAGCTACCGCCAATGACCTTGTTGTACTCGTTCGACGTACCCTCGAAGCGAAGGGCTGGGAATACGTTGGTCGGAACGGCCGGGAAGGTGAGCTCGTCGAAGGTGCAGTATCGGCAGTCCGTCGCGGTCAGCCACGCCTCAACGCCTGTGCGGATGTCGAGGGCAACCAGGTTCCTGAACGTACAGTTGCGGAGCCGGTTAGCGTGGATATACCGGTCCGGCTCGTCGTCGAACTGGAACGTAAGCCCGCTGATCTCAATGTTGCGAGCGTGGAAGGTGCCCGTGCCGTTGGTGATGCCGGCTGCCGTGTAGTTGACCGAGAACCGCTGACCGTCGAGAATTTCCCGGACCTCGTGTTCATTCCCAGCACTGTCGACGAAGATGTCGCCCGACTTGAGGTACCGTGTGTACCCGGCCGCGGCGGTGATTATGACGATGGATGGGTCGGTACTGGTCGCCGCCTCGCCGTCGAGGGGCACTCCGATTCGGAGCCAGCCACGGTCGGGGTCGCCGCTGGTCGCCTGGCTGGGGAAAACGATTCGCGGATTCCCGATGCCACGAATGTGGGTGTTGCTCAGAATCGTGACAGGACCAGAGCAGATGTACTCGCCGCCGTGGACCTCCACGGTTGCGCCTGATCGATTTGCCTCGGCGACAGCATGAGCGAAGGCATCTGGTCCAGCATAGTCGCCACCGTCGCCAACGATGATGGTGGAGCGACGACCCTTGGGGCGGTAGACCTGCTCGCGGTAGGTATGCTCGTCCGGAGTCACTGCCGCAGCCGATGCCACAGGGTCGTCCTGCGCCACAAATGAGCTCAGATAGACGTCCTTGGCGTGAGGCGTGAAGCGCCGGCCAGTGAAATACCGTCCGCAGCGAGCCTCGTAGCTGGTGGTGGTGATGGTGTGGCTCAGGATCGCTCCACCAAGGCCGTTGTCCCAGACCCGGAGGTTGGTTACTGCAACAGCTATCGCCAGCACCCCGGCTAGGGCGGCGGGCTCCTCGAGATAGGCGTTCCCAACGATTCCATCGCCTACCGGGTCGGTGTCGAGCCGGGCAAACATGACTCCGCTGCTGCTGCTGGCAGCAATGAAGAATTCGCCAGTCTCGCCAACAATGGCTCCCAGCTCGATCAGGTCGGCGGTATGGAAGCTGGTGAAGACGTTGGTGAGCTGGACAGCGTTGACGCCCGAGAACCTGGAGGTGAATCCGGGGGCGGAGACCATGACTTCGGTAGGATTCCCAGAAGCCGTAGGAGCTCCAACCGAGAAGATGAACACCTCGTCATGAGGCGTAACGACCACCTTCGGCTTGCGCAGGTTGTCGTAGGCGATGACGGCCAGGCCAGAGGCGCCGAGGGGGTCTGCGTTGCCGCCAGCCACGCTGTAAGAGTCGCTGACGTCCAGGTCGCCCTGAGGGTCTATCGTCGCGTACTTTAGATCGCCAAAGGCGTTCGAGCTCGTACCCGCCGTGTATGCGATGTGGCAGTGGCCGAGGCGGTCGATTCCGATGCTGGGGTTCGTGTCGTTGGAGCTACCCAGGAACGTGTAGGACGTGGCCACGGTGCCAAAGGTCGCACCGGCTGTGATGTCCACCTTGTAGTACTTGACCTTCTGGTTCGGAGCTCCGCCACCGACGTCGTGCTGAACCACGATGTGGATGATGTCGGCCTGGGTCGGGTCGAGCACGGCCCAGACGTTGGTGAACGCCGAGGTCGCTGTGTCCAGGGTGGTTGCAGCATCAACTATGGCTGGCGTCGGCGTCGCCGTGCTGTGCGAAACCATCCGAAGCAGGTTTGTGTTGTCTACGTAGACAATGACGATGCTACCAGCAACGTTCACGCCTGGAACGGAGACAGCCCCGATGGTGCCACCGCCTGCGAGCAGGGTCTGGGCCGCATACGCGTTGTAGCTCGGAGCCGATGTGTCGTGGACCTCGCCCTTGATCCGCAGGTTACCCGCGTTGCCCCAGGCGCGGTAGATGCTGCGATCCCCACGTTTGCCATAGACAGCTTGCGCAACCGCGGCCCCGTCCATGGTAGGGCTGGCGACGTTGAACTCTTGGATTGTGGCGTCGTTGTGACCTCGAGCCCCGCCGATGACATGAACGATTTCGCTCGAGAAGTCTTCTCGCTGCCTCAAGACCATGTGGTCGGCACGCCCGAGAGCGCGGGTTCCCATTGTCTCTTGGGTTTGGGCAAACCCAGCAGTCGAGACAGCCTTGTTTTCCTCGTCCGTACGGTTGTCGATTCCCCGGCGGACGCCGTCGGGGTCTACGACTTTGCCTCGTCGCAGGTGGACATCCGTGATGGTTGCAGGGCCGGAGCCGGTCAGGCCGGGGTACGCTCTGAACTCCCCTTCGATGCCAGGTTCGGCCGCAGATTCGACTCGAGCCATGTCCACCGTGATGGACAGAGGGTTCTTCCACTCGCCGTTGGTCTTGTAGGCCAGGACCACGCCAGTCGTAGCCGACTGGACGCTCTGGACCACGCTGAGCGCAGGAGCTACCGCGGGGTCGTCGTCGACCGCCGAGGCAAGCAGGAACCAGGGCTCGTCGCCCGCGCCGCTGGCCGGGGTGGCGATTGAGGCCTGGCCGTCGCTGTCGTGAACGACGATACCGGCTTGGACGAACTTGTACTCACCAACGTCTATCGTTGCACCACCATCGGTGATTGCTGCGCCATCGATGTAGCCGTCACGACCGAGAAGAATCCGGTCGTGCGTCTGGAATGTTTCACCTACGTATGGCCCGCGAAAGCCAACGCTCTTGCTAACCGTCATGATTTACCGCCTTACGATGATTCGGATCTGGACATCGGCAGTTGCAGCCCCGTCGCCATATTCAGCCCCGCCTTCGTCGGTGAAAATTGCTGGATCCAGGTGCTGCGTTCCAAGCGGGGAGGCCGTCAACGAAAGGGTAATGGTAGTCGCCGTAGCGCGCCAGCGAAGCGACGGCACCAGGATCGCCATACTACCTTCGTAGGAGGTTGCCGGGTCCGGATAGCCGGCATCGTCCACGAAAGAGAACTTTCGCTGGACGAGTGGCTCGTAGACCTTAGCGTCGTTGCTTGCCGCAGCCCCGATCGTCTCCCGAACAAAGATGTCCACGTGGGTGGGGTGAACGCCAAGGTTGTGGTTGAGGGCTCCGAGGGCGGCGATGTCCGCGGCATCGTACGGTCCCAGCCAGCCGCTGTCATACACGCCGTTCTTGGCGTAGGTCACCGGAGCAGAGATGTTGGACCCAGCGCCGTTGTATTGGACTTGGCCGATGAGGGCTCGACCCGACGACACGGCAGGGGGGCTGGTATCGATCGCCGGGTCCTCGAAGCCGATGTTGGGCATCGCTGGGTCGTAGACGTACCAGCTGAGACCGCTCCTGGCGGCTCGGGGAGCAGCCTCCAGGGTGAGCACTTCTTCAGCTACGGATAGGATTGTGTAGCTACCATCGGCGTCAGTTCCACCGTAGATAACGAGGAGGTCGTTCGTCTTGACCGGACTCTCGCTTTCCAGGGCGGCGCTAACGAAGGTAGCTCCGGAAACAGTGAAAGTTTTGCCTGTAATAGACGTGGTACCACCGGCCGCAGGGGTAGCTCCTGCCTGGAGTTGGCGTAGGTCCTTGGCTGCAGCTGCAACGCTTGCGGTACCGCAGGTGTAGAGGTACGCGGCATTGCCGTACTCGCTCTCGTCCCGCTCAACGAAGATGTAGATCGTCTCGGGGCTGCCGAGGCCAGCGGCAGACAGATCAAGGATGATCGGCTCGCGAATGCTGAACAAATAGCCATCGATATTGAATAGAGCTCGCATGCCAGGAACGTCGTCGGCGGCTATCTTGACCTGCTCAAAGCCTGCCGTTGCTAGCAACGTTGCCGGGCCATCGATGTAACCATGACCTGCTGGCATGGACGGGGTGGGAATGCCGCCCTCCATGCCAGCAGGCGAGTATGTCGGGCTGTTGTAGTCTCTAGCCAGCAGGGAGCGGCCGGACTCGATGTCCCCCCATGCGGTGGAGATTCCAGGCGACGAGGGCGTGAAGCGATCACTCGGAACCGGGTTGCGAGCGGTCCTACGCTCGAGGTCCGATGCCTCGAAGCGGTTCGTTGGGGCCGTGAAGGTGCCGTCGATCAGGGACGACGCAAGGTCGAGAATCTCGGGTGACCCGGACAGGTCGATGGTGCCGTTAGAGTTGATCGAGACATCCAAGCGTGCCGCCAGGTTTGCGAAGTCACCCGTGAGCGCGGCGTAGGTAGCATTGATCGTCGAGCCGTTGACAAGGGCAAGCTTGATAGCCTCGGCGAAGTCGTCGATGGTCTCGAAGTTCTGGTTGTTCGGCGTGTGCCACGAGTTGTTGAACTCACCAAGACCAGGCAGCGAGAGCTGGAGATACGTTGTTTGGCCAGCCATGAATGATTCTCCTATTTGATGACGCTGATGGTCCAGGTGATGGTGATGGTGATGTCATCCCCATTGCCCCACGGTACCGAGTTGAAGGTGCGGGTAGAGAACATTACCTCATCGGCATCGACGCCGGTACCGTGCTGCTTCGGGTCTCCACCGGCAGTGAGGGCTCCGTCGCCAGCTATCAGCGCAGCCTCGTTGATAACCTGGGCCGAGAGGTCGTAACTAGCGTCGGCGATGCCTGTAGAGTTGAACGTACCAACGAAACGCATCGAGTTGTAGGTCGGCGTTGAGAAGGCGGCGATGTCGTTCCTGTAGACCTCGTGATAGAGAGAGGTCCTAGCGTCCCACGAGGCATCGGGAATCTTCGGGGTATAGAGCTGCCCCGGCTCCGTGCCGTTGTCCCCAATGGCCATACGAAAGATGCCACCCTCTAGCGCCCCGTTGGGTCCCATGAGGATGTCTCGAGCAGCCGTGACGCCCGCCGCAACAATGTAGTTCCTGTCGTCGACAACTACGCGCTTCGGCCCATCGCCTACCTGGTGCTCGACCAGGATGTGGCCGTGAAGGCGGAGGGGCTCAGGCTCGAAGCAGTCCTTGGAGCCGAACAGGGGTTTCAGGTACTTGAGAAATGGAAGATTCATGTTTCGCCTCAAGTCTAATGGTTTCGCCCGCCTAGCGTCAATCAGGCTATATCGCTGCTGCGTCGGTTACAGCCATTCCGGTATCCTGTACCAATATGGATGCCGATGCAATTTCGTGTGCCTGAACAGCTACGGAAGGAGCCACGGCCACCGTGAGCTCGTTCGTGGCCACGTCGGCTGCGGTAATGGCCTGGATCTCATTGTTGGTATTGGTGATATCGATCAGCAGCATGGCCTCGATATCGACGTCGTCGAGATTGCCAAGGTCAGCATCGGTCTTGGTATTCAGGACGGCGGGGACGAGGTACTCCGTCCCGTCGAGGATCACATGCTCCCGCTTGAGCCCGATGGCATCGTGGCCAAGTACGAGCTCCTTTTGGAGCACGATGTACAGCAGCCCGTACTGAGGAATTACCAGGTCCGCATCCGCGATATCTAGTGAGAGCGTGATGCTATCGATCCGAGCCAGGATCTCGTGGTAGCCCTTGTGGGCTCCCTGCCGGATTCCAACATAGTCGCCCTTGCCGATGCCCAGGGTGGCGAAGTTCTGCGAAGGGTCTTGAAAGTTGCCGGTAGCCATTGCTGCCCCGGGAGGGACCCGGCCCTGGTTAGAGAACACAAGGAAGCTGTCGCTGCGCCACTCAGTGTTCTCCTCGTTGCTGAATATCGTAGCCGTCAGGTCGATGGACCAGTCCACGTCGAGCTCGTCGTCGTCGGTTAGCTCGAGGCTCTCGTCCACGTCGGCGTTGAAGCTGAAGACATACTCGGTCCACTGCGGCTTCATATTATCCAGGAACTGGACCATCTCTGCCACGTTGACCGCATAGGTCACAGCCTCAGCCAGCACCTGCGGAAGGAAAAGGTGATGCTCAAGGAGCTCTAGAGCCTTCGTTTCGTCGGTGCTGCCAGGGCCAATTGATGCATTGTCGGTTAGGAACCTGTTGATGCCGGGGCGGCCCAGCCTGCTCGTGACAAAGCCCGGGTCGTTGCCACGGTCGATCACCGTAACCCCGTTGGTCAGCTGCTCGAACCGCTCGACAACGCTACCTCGAGACACCGAAGATACCAGGCCGGTGGGAACCGTGTAGGTGAGGATCTGACCGCGGGTATCCTCGATCAGAATGCTCGTAGCAGAGGCCGAGATGACCGTCCCGGCCTTCTTGGCATACGGAAGCCCGAGAAGAATGTGGAGCCCCCTCTTGAGGTTCTGGTGGGTCGAACCGGTCCAGAACGCATACCATAGCCCTTGGAGGGCAAGCTTGTACTCCTCAGAGTTCTCTCGGAAGAAGTCGATGAGCACGCCGAAGTTGCGGTATGGCGTCTGGCGATCGATCTTTGTCTCTTCGGCCCACAGATACAGGTCGCGCTTTTCCGTCGGGCCGATGTCAAGCAAAGGAAACGCCGTCCGCGAGGAGAGGACCCCGCCGCTTACGGTGTAGTCAACATCCTCGACGAGAACGATGCTCGGATTTTCGATGGAGTTCTGAAGAGTTGGGATGGAGACTATCGCTTTGTCGATAGTCATACCGTGAGGGAAAGCGTTGATAGAGTAGTCGAGCTCCCCGCCTGTCTGCACCGCAGCAAACGTCCCGCCAACCTGGAACTGGGTAGACGAAAGGACGGCCGTAATCGTATACGCACCGGCGTTCAACCCCTCGGGAATGGTCAGCGTCCTGCCGGATGTTACCCCGCTGAAGTCAGCGTTGAGGTCCTCGAAGGTAGACAGGTCTGCCAACGCCGACCCGCTGGTCCCCGCAAGAGGGGTCGTGGCCGAACCGTTGTACTGATACGAGGCAGTGACCTGGTCGCCCGAGCCGATGATGGATCCAGCCACTCGCGAGATCGCATGCGTGCTCTGATTAACCTCGTAGTCAACTCCCTCGGTGTATTCGTCGTGGTTGTAGTACACCTGAACGACCACGTCTTCGGGCATTCTGCTGTTGGGCAGACGCTGAACGGTCCCGAGGGTTTCGTCAACAGCATAGTCGCGGTTACGGACGTACTCGATGGTCGCAAGCTTGACCGCTACGGTGTTGGCGACGAGCTTGCCGTAGCGAAGGGTTCGTACCGTCTCATCGTAGAACTGGACGTTCTCCACGTAGCTTATGCTGCCCGTGGCGTTTGACACCGAAAGGGTGTGGTAGAAGACCGTCTCCCTCGACATGACCGTTGGATCGGTTCCGGTCAACGTAAGCACATCCGCCTGAGGGAACAGGTCGGCTGTAGAATCGTTCATGGCGAAACGATTCCAGCGTTCGGACAAGAACACCGGTACGTTCTCGACCATGAGGGACATGTTTGCCTCCATGGTCTTCTTCTGAAGATTGCCGCCGATCCGAAGGAGCCCTCTCCAGTAGGACTCCATCAGATCTCTGTCCTCTGTCGGGAGCAAGTCCCATACATCGTCGAGAAAGCGCCACAGGAATGCCGAGGTGAGGGACATTATTCAATCCCGGTTTGGACATCCGGGTCGTTGTCGTTGGACCGGCCGCGGGCCGGGTCAGATGTCTTGCCAGAACCGGACGGACCGAGATGCCCCGATTGTACCGCAGACGGCTGAGACGCCGTCTCCTTTATCCCTCGGGCCTCGCTGTCAGATTCCCATGGACGATTGGGCTCGGGCGGGTCAGGCTCGACGTCGGCAACGGCTAGCTTCAGGAGCTCGCTGGCGAATCCGTTAACGAACGGGGTCATCATGATGCAATCGTCCTTGATAGATCCATGTCGCGAACTATGAAGCGGGCTATCCGGGGAGAGATCGGCCTATCCGTTGGATCAGTCGTAGATGCTGCCGGCATAGCAACGATGCCAGCATCGGACATCAACAGGTGCTCCGTCTCCCCGTTGTGGTGGTGAAGCACGGCTCTCATCGCCAACAGCGGATCGAGGTCTACCTGAACCGCGCCGTTGTCGTACAGCAGGTCGACAATGTCGGAGGCTTCCAGGTCATCCCCGCTGTCGATCCCGTTGATGAAGGTCATCAACAACGCCTTCATCTCTGCCAGGGTCGTACCGGTGGATTCGCTCGATGCGGCGATCTGGTACGTGATCGGCTCCACCGTCTCTACGTAGGCCGGGTTGAAATGCCTCACCAGGAGGTCGGCGGCCTCGGTCCTGTTCTGCTCGTCGTCGACAAAGTCTTGGATAGCCTCGATAGCCGAAGCATGCAGGTAGCTGACCCGCACCGAATACCCAAGGTAGTCCAGGGTGAACTCGATGAAGTTGTCTTCCTGCTGGCTGAAGCGGAGCGTTGGCTCAGCCACCACCAGGCGGTAGTCAGCCTCCGACCCAACGCCATACCCCCCGGTGCCATAGGTGCCAGCTCCGTAGCCCCCAAGGCCGTTCAGGAGCTCGCCCGTGGGCTCGCCCGAGATTGGCTCGAGCACGGCTACGGTATCGATGTCCATCACGGGAACGTCGACAATAGTGTAGCCGGTTCTAGCCGACGACCGGACAGTCTCGATGATGTCGATGGCAATCGGGTTGTACTCGAAGCTTACGGTCAGGTTCTCGTCCAGGGCCCAAGAGACACTGGCGACCGGCCATACCACTCCGGGGAAAGTTCCGAAGATGGTGAGCTCGTCGTCGGAGATGTACTCCTTGACCGTGTACGTCCCCGCCACCGAAGCTGGCGCAGAGATGGTCAGCACCATGCCCCGGCGGGCTGTCGCAAACGACGCTCCGGCCCCGACGTCCTCCAGGGTCTTCGAGTCTGTAATGCTGAAATCCACCCCCGATCCAGAGATGCTGGGGATAGACCCGCCGGCCACACGGGTGAACGCCCCTGTCGTATCCGAGATGGTGTAATCGGCAGTCTCGGTGAAGATGGAGAAGCCGTCGATGGTAGCCACCACGGGGTCCACATCGGTGCGGTCAACAGGGTACTTCAGGATAGAGTAGCTCACCGGACCTGGATCTACAGCCGCGATAGTGGTCATGGTGGAGACCCGCCTCGTGGCGTCGACGGGAAGGCCAAGCACCGAATCGGTATAGTCTTCTGAGAGCGTAGCGGTCTTGACATAGACATCTACGTTCCCACCGATGTGGACGTTGTAGACGATGTCGCGCATCATCTCGGCATCGCCAAACCCAACCGGCTGAATCTCGACGATGGTGGTGAAATTCTCGGTGAGGGTTACGATGATACCGCGGCCCGTGACCAAGGCCCGAACGGTAACCGCGACCTTGATGCGGTCGATAAGCTCCGTGTTTGTCTCGCGGCTACGCCCATCCTCCACATCGTAGAGGTTCGCGGTGTTCGCCACTCCAGAGGGCTCAGCCTCCATCTGCGTTATGTCACCAGCAGCTACGTTGAAGTCGGTCCCAGCGTCAAGAGCAGTGATGGGGATATCGACGTACACGAGAGATCCGTCAATGTTGAGGCTCATCTCAGCTTCGGTGATAGAGACCGCCGAGGCGTTCAGATAGCGCTTCCCCGTCGAGCTGCGGAACACCAGAATACCCTGCGCCGACGAGAAGTCTTGAGCCTCGAAGAAGCGGACCCTCTGGGTGGTAGTCGCGATCTCCCCTTGCAGCCGCTCGACGTAGACATTCGAGGCTAGCCCGTCAACAATATCCTCCGGATACGCATCGGGATCGCTCTGCTCGAGAATGGTCAGAATCGACTGGTTCGACTGGACAGCCGTGAGCTCGTTGATTATGGGCTGAAGAATGACCGAAAGCGGGTCGATCATCAGACCGGTCGTAGCTACCCCGCCGCCAACGTCGTAGGTGGGGTCGTACTCGAGGAGCTGCTGGACGATGAGTTCTGCTACTGGAAGCGTCATGTGATAGCCACCACTGCCTGACTCGCAATCTGTTCTTCGTTCACGACTGCGATCAAAATTCCGACCTCGCTGGAAAACTCATCCAATACTACATCAATCAGTTGCAGATCGGACAGCCGCTCAGAGGTGGGACGTGTAGTGTTTATCTGGCTCTGGACCACATAGTCCCTGGTCCGGTCAACCATGAGCCGGATATCAGCGAACAGCTCGGCTGGGTCATCGGGGTCAATATTGCCTCCGATCAGGGCTCGCACCCCGCCGCCTTTGTCCTCTTCGATGATAGACCGCCCAGGGTTGGTCATCAGGACGAGAGAGACGATCTGAACCAGCTTGTCGATACCTGTGACATACGTGGGAGGACGCTGGATTCCCATGGTGAGAACCCCGTCAGCGTCGGCCTGGAATACTTTGAGATCGCCTGCCATTATGTACCTAACATAGCGGAACGCCGGCCCGGGGTCGCTCTAGGAATTCGTCCCATGCATCCGATAGACGCCCCTTGGAATCGATTTGCAGCTGTTCGTGGTTACCCTTCATCGCGGTGTAAGTCGTTCCAATGACCTCGTCGAGCTCGATGAGGTTACCATTGATCGACCTGTAGATTGCACGCAGCTTCGCAACAAGGTTGAGTGCTGTCTGCTTGCGGCTCTCGAACTCCTCGAGCTTAGCCTTGGCATCGGCTAAAATCCTCGTTGCCCCAAAGTTGAGGTTGTCCGCCGCGGTAAGCAGTTGGTTAGACCTGCGCGACTGGAGGTCGTCCCGAAGGGTAGCTATCTCCTGCTTCGTGTTGGCATCGTCGACGCCGTTGATCGCTTCGGTAAGACAGTTGATTGCGGTGTTCAGGTACGACAGCCCGTCCATGGTGGAGCTGAAGAAGTCGGCAAACCGTCCCGCATCCAACATGTCTCGAGCCCGGTCCCAGCCAAGCGCGTCGAACAGCGTGATCAGCTTATCGTAATCTCTCCGAAAGCCGATATCGGTGGCCAGGTATGTTGCGCACGCCGCCTGCAAGTCCATTGCTGCCGTGACCGACTCGTCGATCCGGTTGCTTCCGCCGATGGCGGTGGTCGCCACAAGGGTGGTGAAGGTAAGCATGTCCGCGTCCGTGACCGCCTTCTCGTCCAGCACCTTCAGGATGTGATTGCCGGCCTTGCGCAGATGCGTAACCTTGTACTTCAAATCCGTGATGTCATCGACTCCAACGATAACGTTGTCCGAGTTGATCTGCGTGATGGTGAAGATCAGCGCGTCGTAGATCTGAGACAGTTCCAACGCGTGGTTGGCTCCCTCGGACGACCCCTCGGAGTAGGAGTTGCTCTGAACATTATCCAGCATTGAGATCAGCGTCTTGAGACGAGACGACCACTCGAGCGATTTGTGGGTCTGGACCTGGGTGCGGTTGTCCTGGCGAGAAGCGTCCACCTGGGCCTTCAGCGCCGTGGTCTTGCTCAGAATGCTTTGGATGGTGCGACTGCGGATCTCCTTGGTCCGGGACGAAACCGCCGAGGATCGGAAGCTAACCATCACCGTAGCCAGCCCGTCGAGTAGGAAGTTGATCGCTTCTGTGGTCCGTTCGATCGCGGCCATCTCTGCCTCGAGGTAGAAACTGAGATGTGGCACCGCCATGGCTGCCAGCCAGATGTTGGACTCTGTGATGTGTTCGGATGACGTCGTCCCAGACGTTAGGATGTTGACCACGTCCAGGAGGCTGTGGTCGCTTCCGGTCGGGTCCAGAATGACATCGGCCGACTGTAGGGCGTCCTTCGCGGTACTTAGCGCAGCGCTGTTGATAACAATGCTGCCTCCTACCGTTTGCACAGCCCTGGTGAGATTTTGCTTCGCCGTCTCCAGCTCGGCCGATAGCGCAGCTAGCGCGGCTGGAAAGTTGACAATCTCGTTCTTAGCCTTGGCTAGCGCCGACACACAGTTGTTCATCTGGAGGATGTGGCGCTTTAGGCATTCGAGGTTGTCGATCTTGAGCTGGGTAAGCCGCACCAGGTTCTCGCACATCTTCTGCGCAACGACATAGGGCGCCTCGCGATACAGCGAGAACATTACCATCGCGCTGGCCATCACCTGCTCGCCGGTATTCAGAGCGTCGAGGATGCGCTTGCGCCTCTTGGGGTGCGCCGCCGCCTGGGCAGCGAGCTCTTCGCGAACCTCCCTGGTGACGTAGGACCGGATGAGCCCTTCGCCGATCACTCCTATCTCGTCGAGGTTGCGATTCGCGCCAAGCGTGGCCACGTCATCGATGACTCCCTGGACATTCGTGTCGGCTATTGCAGACAACGGATCGGCGATAGCCTGCGTTGCCGAAACAACAGAGTCGGCAAGCCGGGCTATCTCCTTGGCCAAGAACTGTGGGAACGTCGTCGAAAGACAGCCAATAGCCTTTGCAAGACCGGCTTCGGTAGCCACTAGAAGAACCTCTCAACCTTGCGCCAGATCTGCTTCTTGATAGCGCGAACCTTCTGGGGCGAGATGTTCAGCTCCTTGCCTATGGCGGCGGCATCGCTACCGTGGGCCTTGCGGCCGAACATCCCCTCCGTATACTCCATGACCGACTGCTGCTCAGGGTTCAGCGACCCGTAGGTGAAGTACATCCGGTCGAGCGCCCTGGACTGTTCGACCACCTGCTGGCCGCCTGGGCCTTCGGCGACGATATCCTTGCGCATCTCTTTTCGAAGGATAGCCACGTCCTTCGGTGACAGCGAGAGCTCGTCGGAGAGCTCGTGGGTAGATGGCTCGCGCCCCAGCTTGTCCGACATCTGAGCCATGACTCGGCTGAATTCACCGATGTGCTGGGTTCTAGTCGAAGAGATCTTCCCAATGTTCTGGTACTTCTGGAGGTAGCGTCCTGTGTGCTGCATGTGAGTTGTCACATGGGTAGACAGGGCCGCCCCTTTGGTGGGGTTGAATGACTCGAGGGCCTTGATGTACTGGCGCAACATGTCGGAACGAACCGCAGCTTTGGGTAGCTGAGTAGACCGCATGTAGCGGTTCCCGGCCTTCTCGATCATCCGCTGGTGGTTGTTGTACAAGAACTCGAAGTCCTGGGGACCCTTCTCCTGCTGCCACCGCTGGATAGCGCCGAGCTCCTCTGTCTTGAACTCGACAGGGGTCTGCCCCAGAGAAGCGGCAACCTTGGCCATCTCCTCCTCCCACTCGACCTCGAAGCGTTGTTCATCCGATGAATCCACGGTATTTCCTCACTTCATCACGATACGCTTCAACCACTTGCCTACGCAATTTAATTACCTGAGCCTCAGACATGGGCTCGGGAACAGGCAGCTTTGTCCCATTGTTCAGCGAAGCACCCGTGGGAGCGCGTTGCTCCGGCGTGTGGCCCGTGGTGCTCCTCGCCAGACCCATCGCTTCGCGCTGCTGACCCAAGAAGATCCGCTCCTGCTCCGACCTGGGCATGTCGATGTCCCTTGCCATGAAGCCAAGCGTAGGGTCGCCATCGGTATCCAGCAGCTCGTCTGGAGTAAACGCCAGAGCCGCCCTCCCGGCCTGCACCTCAGACTCCTTCCATATCCGACGCTCGAAGTCGAACATGACCGGCCGGCCATCATACCTGGGGATCTGCGTCGCTTCAGCCTGAGTCGTCTTGAGGTTAGCCATGATCTGGACAGCATCGGCACCCTCTGCCGATATTCCAGCGATAGCGGTGGCTGCTATGTTTGTCACAGCATTGAGCCCTGGGATATCAGCGTGCAGCTCCGTATCGAACTGCGCGAAAGCTCCGCTCATCTGAGGCAGGCGACTTCCCGGGGTCTGCGCCGTCTTGACCGGAGTGCCAGAATACCCCGACCCCGGTGCAGCATTACCCTCAAAGCGATCGAGCTTTTCTTTGGCCATGTCGTACTGCCTGTTGCGAACGTTCTCCTCGGCCGACTTGTTGTAGTCGGCCCCAACCGGCGTTGCCCCAGAGAATCTGAATGCTTGGTCGATCCTAGCGAACGGACGAGCGGTGAAAGCGGAGACCTCCTGCCGAGCCCGGCCAGTGGAATCTGCCTTCCTGTACATCTCGTTGAGCAGGGTAACCACCTCGGCCATGTCTATCCCGCCAACGTCGGCGGAGAAAGTCTGGGCAAGCACGTCCTCAACATTCCTGAGAGTCTCGGCAGAGGGAGGATACTTGGCAGCCTTAAGACGCTCGAGCGTCTCCTCGGGATTGTCGAACATGAACGCTTCGACGCTCCGGACAGGGCGAGCCTCTCCGCCGTTTGTCCCAGGGATGGAACCAAGGAACTTCTCATAGGTAGCGCTAAGGCCTGGCACCAGGCGGAATGCGTCTCCGAACCACTCAGGAATACCTGGACGATTCTTTCCATCGAACAATCGCTCAAAGCGGAACTGCCCATGTTCGTCGGTGGCAATCTTCTTGGGACGATCAGGTGACCAGTCGCCTTCTTCGTAGATTGGACGATGCCAGTCGACCTCGTCGACCAGGCGTGGGTACCTGATGCCATACGTGGTATGCGCCGACCCCTTGACATCAATGATGTGCGTCATCTGGGTAAGGTAGGCGACCATGCTCATGTTGGCATCGGAGTCGTCCAGACCAAGCATGGGAAATCCAACCACGGGTCTGAAGTTGAACGGGCCGGTGAACGACGATGTCCGTGACTGGTACTTCGACTTGTAGTACTCGTAGCTGGCTACGTTTTGAAGGTACGGAACGATCCCTCCGCCGGCACCGTCGGGGACCGACTTGCCCTGGTCCGTAAGCATCAGCGCCGACCCAGCCGGCGGGAGGTCTAGGAAGTTGTACGCTATCCCCCGGATGCGCTCCTCGTTCGTCGTCCAATCGAAGTCGTTGTATTGTTCGCTCTGGCCCGCTCCGTCCCCCCACTTAGCATCGGCAGCGCGTGAGGTCCTGGCGGTTAGGGCCGCTACGATTTCGAGCTCTACGGGTCGGCGCAGGACCAGCCCCTGAACGACCTGGTCGAGGCTCTTGATAGGAAAGTGGGGCTGCATGGCTAGCCGTGTCGGCTCCACCATGAAGTTCTCGGCGTATGACTGATGGTCATACATGTTGGGGAAAAGCACGTTACAGGTAGGCGGGGAGAGCGTGTAGATCTGCGGCTTGAAGATGATGGACCCCAGGGTCTCATCCGTGGCTTTCTCATACTCGTAGAGGGTTACTTCGGCCCCCTCTACGGTCTTCTTGACATCGTTCTTCCGAATAGCACCGTAGATATCCCTGGAGAAGACGTCCCCCTCTTTGTGATAGGCCGGTCCCAAGACGGATACCCACTCGTGGTAGATCGGCGCCAGCAGAAGATTGACGAGTTGCGCCAGGTTGGTCTGGCCCGACTTCCGGCCAGCCAAGCCGTTCAAGAACTCGCCAAGCAAACTCATCTGAAACAGCTGGTCCGTGTTGCCGGAGGATGTCTTCATCACCCGGTCGGTGATTCGGAACCTGTTTCGGGCATTGTTGTAGAACGGATTCACGTTCCCGATATCATCGAGAAGAGCGATCATCGTATCGAGGAAACGATCTTCCGGGCTGCCGGACAACCCCGACAGCTTGGACAGCAGGTAGCCGTGAACAGGCTCGTCTGTTGACGCTGCAAACCTGCCGTACCCACCCGATGTCTGAATCGCCAACTGGTTGACTAGCCCGCCGCCCGACTGTGTGAGGTTAAACCAGAACTGCCGGGCGTTGACCCAGAAGATACTCGGGTCGGCACATTGCAGAACGAAGCTGCGGCCATCCGTCTCGCGGGTGAATCCCCGCCCGACCACGATTCCCTCAAAGAACAGCTTGTAGTCCGAGAGGTCGCCTGCTGAATTGGCGTCCCACGGATCTGTGACAAAAACATGCACCCACGTCCCCGGCATGATGTGCTTCGCCACGTTGGTGGGAACCATGCTGAGCTGACACGTGGCAGGCCCACCGACGGAACTGGTCGCCTGGACCTGGATGAGGGCGTTGTCTACGTGGTAGCCCTCGAGGTAGAGCCTCGTAGATACAGAGGCTCCTGCGCCCATTTTTGCCATTGCTTCACCTTCCGTAACTCAGATTCATTGCCGCTACAGCGGGTCTTCGAGTCCGATGAATCTTTCCTTGAACTCAAAATTAGGCTGTTCCATGACCGGCGACTTCGTGCTCTCCGGCTCAACCTTATTCGTGCTAGGCCAGGTCGTAAAGAGCCCCGAGGACGGCGTCCGCGAGCTATTCATCCAGTCGCGCAACATCAGGAAGATACCCCTGTCCTCGGGCTTGCTGTCTATGCTGTCTACAAGACCTGTAAGCGAGGCCATTAACTGCGTCTCGAGCAAGGTAAGGGGTTGTGTCGCATTCCTGAACTGGAGCATGTTGAGGGGGCTCAGAGGCGACCTGTTCAGAACAAGCAGGTTGAACTGAAACGGGATCGCCTTGTCCTCCACGGCGGTTTGCCGAGTCTGGCTATTGAGCATGAACCCTTCGACGATGACATCGTCGTACTGCAAGAAGATCGACGCCCTGTTCTTGACCGCCTGCGACCCGCGGAGAAAATGCTCGTAGTTGAGCATGAACTCGTTCTTCCAGTTGTGGTTCATGCTGTTCAGCAGGGTGCCCGTATAGGTGTAAACCTCGGGGCGAGCTCCAAAGAAGAACGCAACGAACTCGCCGAACGTGTCGACGATCTGTACCTTCTCCTCGCGGTTCTCGGTCACCGTCTCAAGGAAGAACTTTGTGTTGGGTGGAATCAGGTTGACCCAGGGCTCGTTCCACCCCCCTGGACCAGCCTCTCTACCATCGATCGCCGAAGCGCTCCTGGACGAGTGCTGAACCAGCCGAATGATCGCCGGCTGGTCCCTCTTGCTCTGGAGCTGGCGGGCGAGGGAGTTCTCGCGCAGATGCGACATCAAGCCGGAGGAGTACTTGGGGGAGCTAGAGGCAGCCTTGCTAATAGCCGCTGCACCCTTTGCTCCGATGCCAGCGATAGCGTCGACGGCTTCGTTGGCCGCTACGGAGAGAGGATCGTTTGGATTCAGGTTGATCAGATGATGTCTCGATGTCCGATACGAGTCATCGTTGTTGTGACCGTCGATTTGGTTGGGGACCGAGTTACTGTCGAAGAACTTGGACCCGGCACGTCTGCCGGTGCTGGGGTTGCGCCCGAAGGAGTCGGACAGGAACACGGTGTACTCGGTGAGCTCCTCGCCGCCAAAGGCACCTTCACCATTGACCGTGTTTTGCTGAGCCTCTACAGATGTTGATTTTGAGCCACTCACGTGCGGTTTTTCCCTTCTTTGCCCCCCCTGTAAGGGATGGCTGCGCCGAGCCTTTTCAGCCGAATCGTCAGCTGCTCTTCGACCGCCATGGCAATAGACCGACCAACGACCAGGTTGTCGACGGTGCGCCGCTTGATGACGCGCTGGGTCATCCCCATGGGCCCCCACACCGTGTCGAACAGGTGTACCCGAGAGATGTTCGCCTCGGTCGGCAGCGGTAACGTGAAGGTCGCGGTGTTGTTGAGCGTGTCGATGCTGGTCCCAAGCAAGTCGGTCACGCCAATAACGGTAAGCTCGTAGGTTCCCCCGTATGTTCCACCCTCGAAGGTAAGCGTGGCTGCGTCGGGTAGCGTGGTGCTGGCCTCGACGGCGAGCAGGACCAGGGCCTCGGCAGACCCCTGTGGGGTAACAGTGTAGTTGGTGAGCAGAGTGAACGTAGCATCCTGAGTCATCGGCTCATTGAACCGTGGGATGAGAACGCCCTCGACCGGGTTGTCAACCGCTACCAAGCGGGGGCTAATCCCGGTATAGAAGCTGTAGAGGAACGTAGACCCCTGGGCCAGGGTGTCACTAGCATAGACGGTCACGATGTGGACCGACCCAGCGCTCATCGCCCCTGCAAGCTGGACCTCGAAGTCGTACCCGTTACCGGTGTTGACCGTAACGGCTACGGTGGCGCCGCTCTGGGCAGCGCTCGAGGCGTACACCTGGACACCGTCGACGTAGAGCTCGACCGTCGCAAGGTCTACCCCCGTGCCGTCGCCGATGGCAAGCCGGATAGGCGAGTAGACCCCCACCTCGATGGCGTCGGCCAGCGGAGACTCAGGGACAATCTCTGGGCCCGTAGTGTCCGTGACGGTCGTGAAGGAGAAAATCGCCATGCTATGCCATCGGGTTTCCTGCGCCGTCGTCGGCCGCAACTACGATGTCTACGACCTGGCCGTAGGAAAAGTCTACCACCGGATCGATGATAATCCTGTACCCGCTAGCGATCGCCGTGTACTCGCTGGCTGGCCCAGCATAGTCGTCTGCGAAAACGCCCGCCACGAAAGCGTTCGCCGCCTCCACCGTGATCGTAATCGATGTCAGATCGACACCACTGTTGGCATCGGTGATGTCTAGGCTAATTGGCGTAGCCAAGGCTACCCCTGTAGCTCCTGTGGCCGGTGCTATGGTGGCGGTTGGAGCTGCCCCGGTTCCAGTAAACTGGCGACGATTGATGTTGAGCCCCTGGGACATAGGGGTTCCAACCGAGTTCTTGATCTGCGAAGCCTCCACCTCGTAGGTAACCCCAGTCCGAAACTCACTCACGGTAAGCCGAAGAGTTGACGCGGTCGGCTGCGCAACCGCAGACACGGTAAGGTCAGGCGCGACCCCGGCCGAGTCGCGAACTCTGTAGTTACGAACGTCGGTTAGCTCAGCATCGATCGTGAACGCCTCGCTACACGAAAGCTCAAGCGTGACCGCATCGATGACCGTGGCTATAGAAACGGTCATGCCTACAACAGGCGCCGCTCCAGACACCATGCCAAAGTCGAGCGTACGTGGGTTGCGCTCCTGGTCATAAACGACGGTGGCGTCGTGATTGAAATCAAGTGTGAAATCGAGTGTCGCCATGGATCACGCGATCAACATGACCGTGGCGTCACCGGTCCACGGCAAGCAGACTGCTTCCATGTGGACAAAATCACGCGCACTTGGGGTGTTCGGCGAGTTATCGCCGACGTTGAGTGTTTGGTATGGACTCATCCACATGTCGACGACAGTTCCCTTGAAACCGCGGGCTCCCACCGTATCACTCCATAGGACAAACGGTGTCACGTGCAAGTCGCCATCCCACTCCTCTGCTATCGCGGCCGAAGCCTGCTCAACCCATGGCTTGTTGCCAATCCCTAGCGTTAGCACACGCATTCTGTACGCTGCGCCCGCCGCCGACCAAGTATAGCGCCACAGCGAGTCCATCGTGTACGACGAAAGAAATACGTCTGCTGGTGAACTCACGTTTGTATTGACAATAATGCCTGCGTAGAAACCACTGGTTTGCGCAGCGCGCTTGTCGGCCATGATGCCAAATTCCCAGAAAGACACACAAACACTGTTCCTATAGAGCGCTAGCCTGGTGTGCGTGCCGTCCGTGGAGTGCCACGCATGAATCCTAATATCGACCAACCCTCCCAGCCCGTTCGTCGCGGTACCGGACCAGTCCAGGACTGCAGTACTGGCAGTACTAATGATAATTGCCTGCTCGTCCGTCGCCGTCGGACGGTTGCTGGTGTCTCCTCCGGTGAATGCACCGGAGGGAGATATGAGTATGTTGCAGTCCTCGCACGAGGTAGTGCCAAAGTCGGTATCTATCAGCAACTGCTGTCCACCGGGCAGGTTGAGTACAGCCCACGAGTGTGCGCCGGTATTCCAAAGGAGGTCGGTGTACAACGTCCAGCGATCAACGCCGTCGCCAACCGATCCGGCTACCGACCCAGTACAGGAGTAGTCTACAGTCCACGGCAGCGTACCGAAACCGCACAAGATGTTCTTGATCTGAAGCAATAGCTCACGGGACCTATCGTGCTCGGTTCCGCCAGGGGACAAGTTGTTTACATCGAACTGCCAGGTTTTCACTAGAGACGGAACTGCCATCGGCTACCTCTTCCTCATCTTGGCGTCGAGCTTCTCGATCATAGCAGCTGTCTGCTTTAGGCTCTTGTTGATCAGGGCTAGCGCACTCTCGGTGTCGCCAAACCCTATAGGATTGAACGCACCCTGGTACTGCTCAGAGCTGCGGAGGTTCTTCTTCTTCTTACTACCGCCGCCCCCGCCCTTGGAGGACACGTAGTCGACGTCTCCCTCGGCGGTGCCACGGGCCTTATCCGATAGCTCCCTGACCCCTTCGAGGAAGGTGGCGTTGGAGAACATCGAATCGACAATGCCGAGCTTGTCTTCCGTCGACGTGGTATCGCCAATCTTCATTACGCCAACCATGTGCTGCTCGAGCAGGGTTTTGACCTTCTTGATGTTGCCTGGGCTGTCATTGCGGGCGGCCCGCATAAGCAGACGCGTAACTTCGTTGTCGCCCGCCAGCCTTTTGCTCATGGCCTCTGCACCATCGCGCCCCTGGGGATAATAGACGGGATTGGTGCCATGCCTGAACACCAACCCTGCGAGCTCCTCTTTGATGTTTGCGCTAGATCCGGCTAGCTGGTTAGATCCCAGGACGGCCCCCTGAAGTTTGGCGTCGCCCTCCCTGCTCATCCCCCTAATATCTATATCTGCAATCTGCTCAAGCGTGGCGCGTCTGTGGGCGTTTACCAATCCGCCCGACCCCGCCAGTGCGGCTGGAGCTATGCCGTCTATAGGAGCAAGAACCGCATCTGCGGCCTTGTTGAACCTGGAAGTAGCCTTTCTCTGGCCCCCGGGCGAGAGCTTGCCTCCGGCCAAGGCGTTGAACGCCGCCTTGAGCTTCTTAACCTCGTCGGTCCTCCCGGTAATGGCGCTACTCATCCACCGGGTCATGGCAGAGCCGCCCTTGCCTGCGTAGATGTCGACGTTGTTTAGGAGTGGTGACTTGTCAGACTCCAAGACGTCTCTAGTCCTATACGCCTGGTCGCCAGCCATCATGGTACCGCGCCCCGCCTCAACCGACTCGACTCCAAGCAGGCTCATCAGCGACGAAAGGTTGCCTCCGGCGACACCGTAGGTGTCTACTCCGGCCGCGCCTAGCTGATGCGTATCAAGATCGATTCCTCCGCCAAGAAGCCTTCCCATAGCCGACGTGTTGAACGGCAGTATGCCGGCCCGGTTCATCGCCTTGGCCTCGAGGTCGTCCATGTTCCGTGCGTTGCGTATCCTCTCCCGGTCGGCAATGGTGCCAGCATCCTCGAAGACGTTGAATCCTCCGTTGCCGACAAAGTCGATAACGGCGCCGGCAGCGTAGCCGGTCACAGCCCCGGCAGCAGCACCCAGAAATCCACCGCCGATGCCGCCAACTAGGCCGCCAGCTGCCATTCCTGCATCAGCATAAGAAAGGTTGTCCCATCGATCCCGAGCCTTCTGCTTGATGCGGCCAGTGATGTCCTGAGAGAAGCCAAGCTGGTCCATCCGCTCGCCCCACTGCCCCTTCACCCGACCAGACATGACGTTGTATCGGGCCTCCATGAGGGCCATGGCCCCACCGCCTACGCCTCCACCACCGCCGCCGCCTCTCTCAACTGTGCCCTTGTACATGCCCATGGCAGCGGTAGAGCTCATGCCGTATTGGTTCTTGGCTATGTAGCGAAACGCCTCTTCCTGCGATGTGTTTGGCGAAATCGACATAAGCATGTCGGCCTGCCCCATGATCGCTTGGCGCGTCATCGTCTGCATACCCTTGGCGCCAAGTCCTTCTCGGAGCTCGCGCTTGTGAACGTCAAACTGGACAGCGTTGCCAATGAAGTCGCCGCCCTTGCCCAGCATTCCGAGGGCCTGCGTTGCTGCCTGGTATGGATCCGAAGCCAGTGTGCCACCACCGGACATAGCCATGAGCTGCATGTCGCCCATCGGACTCACCGCATGACCCATCTGGGTCATAGCGATCTGCTGCCCAAGTCCAGTGACCCCGCCGACATACCCAAGCTCCTGCTTGGACAGCCCGGCTCCGGCCGCAGACAAGACACCTTGAGTAAACGTGTCAAACCCAGCTCGACCGCCCATCTCAATCCGCTTGGCCACTCCGGCGCCAGCCATGCCAACGCCGTACATCGCCATCGGGGAGATCCCTGCAGCCCCAGCCATCCCGACCAGCTTCTCAACTCCGCCCTGGGCGCTGAAGCCCATACCCGTCATCCCCTTGACGACGCGCATAGCGTTACCCATCGAGGTCCCCAACATCTGGGCACCCTCGTCAATGGCCTGGACAAACTCACGGATTCTGCCCTGAAGTTCTTTGGGGTTGTCCGCCTTGGGCAGCATCCCCATCTGGCGAGCTCCGGCCAAAACATCGGCCACGCCCTGAACATCCATGTTCAGCTCGGAGGCTGCCCTTCGAGCCGACTGCCCCATGTTGTATCGCTCTTCTCGGCTGAGCCCCTTCCCTGCCCCCAAGATCTCGCCGAGCTCCCTGGTAACGCCGCCGATCCTTTCGATCGAAGCGTAGTGCTCCTGAATGGCCCCGCCAACAACGTCAGAGGCAACCATGAAGGCGCCAAGGCCGAGCACCGCCGATCCAGCCATCCGACCAAAGGTCCCTGCCTTGCCGCCAAGAGCTCCGCCAATCTTCCCGAATATACTGGAGGCCGCAGAGCCAGCCACCAATCCGCCTGCGCCCGACATCAGCGTAGTACGCGCCGCTGAGAATGCCTGGTGCTTCGCCTCGTTCTCTCGCTCGATCCGGTTGCCCTGAACCTCGCGATAGAAGTCAGCAGCGCTTACCCCTGGAGGACGCAGCCGCTGTGCCGCATCCAAGCCTTCTCTATCTACCAGCCGCTCCATCCCCGGCGTAGTGCTGGCCGTGACCGCCCCGTAGTGCGGGGTGTACGCCATGGCCGGGTCGGTGAACGTGTTGTACAGACCGGCGTATCGGCCCGACACTGGATAGCGAACGAGGGCGTTGGTCATCGCCCCCATGCCAGCCGCGGCCCCACCCACAACGGCGCCCACGCCAGTGGGTCCCTGAGGCATCATGGACTGCCCCATCTGCGACCGGACCTCAGACATCGCACCCATGACCCGCGATGTATCGACGTTGACGACGTAGTTGAATTCTGTGGCCACGGCTTACCTAGTTGCGGTTCTTGAACATTTTAGCGATCTTTCGTGAAGTAGCGGGCTTCTTCTGACCAGACTTTGTAACTCGATAGACCCTATCCCGCTCGGCCTCCATGATCTCAAGAGCTTTCTCCACCGCCTCCTTCTTGTCGATCCGACTCTCCGGAAACATCTCTTCGACCAGTGAGTTAAGTGAGCGCTGAGCCTGGTCCGGGTTGACCGACGCTGTTACAACCGCAATAGTTCTAAGTAGTTCGACCCGCTGATACTTCTGCCAAGTGATGACGGCAGCGCTCTCCTCCGCGGTATTGAATGGAACATCGACCCCCTGGATGAACTTCAGGTTGGCTCGAGCCCATGCCAGAGGGGAGCTTATGATCCTAAAAACAGGTCTTTGTCTTGCAACCAGTCCGTGATGGCGCGGTTGTAGGTGACCACCTTGTTGGTGAGAATGTCGGTCAGCGCCGACCCGCACTTCAAGAACCAGTCGACTCGCTCTTGGACGTTGGTGCCAATCGCCTTCTCGTCAAAGCTGACAATCGCCAGCGAGATCGCCGCCGTCACCTTGAGGTTGTCCCAGAAGTCCTGAGTGACGTTCTTATCTCCCCAGTCCTTCATGAGAAAGTCGTTGATGCGCTTGTGATCGCCCGCCCTCGATGACCGCAGGGTGAGGTTCTTACCAACGCACGTCATCGCCTTGGTGAGCGAACCCTTGAAGATGTACTCGTCCAGGTCCTCCGGCACGAGCTCTATGCCAAGCATCTGCTGCGGAGAGCTCGTGCCG
>Ga0164313_10000143_pt1 | contig 48107 bp, 41 predicted proteins | sample GuaBasSedimGuay4_FD_113735 | JGI IMG/M metagenome (GOLD analysis project Ga0164313, IMG submission 113735) | Subseafloor sediment microbial communities from Guaymas Basin, Gulf of California, Mexico - Guay4, Core 4569-4, 0-3 cm | ecosystem: Environmental > Aquatic > Marine > Hydrothermal vents...
CACCCACCGACCTTATTGGTTAACTTTGTATAGGTTGTCGGTTTGAAAAAAATGGATATATATCACACGAACCATCGGTTTCGGAATACTGTGTTTTAGGTTTATCGACCCGTAAAAAATATATGGATTGAAGCAAAAATATCGTTAAATAGCGACAACGTCGCGACAAATAAAATCGTAACACGATTTTATCATGGGAAAAATACTAAAGGGGAGGACGGTTATGGAGATCTTGGTATGTGTCAAAAGAGTACCGGATACAGCAGAAAATGAAATAGAGGTCAACAAGGATGGCACCGGCATCGAAACAGATGATCTGGTCTACTCGGTGAATGAGTGGGACAATTATGCCGTGGAAGAGGCGATTCAGATCCGAGACGACGTGGGTGGAAGTGTAACTGTTGTATCGGTGGGCGATGAGGAGTCCGAAGAGGTGGTGAGACGGGAAATGGCTATGGGGGCCGACAATGGCCTGCTCCTAACGGATGATGCTTTTGAAGGATCTGACGGAAAAGGTACTGCGACCTTATTGAAGGCCGCTGTCGAGAAGGGCAATTATGATCTCATCCTGACCGGCGCTCAGGCAGATGACGGCGCTGCCCAGGTCGGTGGTATGCTGGCAGCTATGCTGGACGTGCCCTATGCTTCCCTGGTAAATACCATCGAGGTGTTAGATGACAAGAAACTGAAAATCGGCAGAGAAATCGAGGGCGGTAACCAGGAGATGAGCGAAATAGAGCTGCCCTGTGTCCTTTCCATCCAGACCGGCATCAATGAACCGCGCTATGTCGGCATCCGGGGTATTCGCAAAGTGGCATCCATCGAAATACCCGTATACGGCACAGGCGACCTGGGGGTTTCCGCCGACTCGGTGGGAGAGGCCGGCGCCGGGGTCAAGCGGTTGGATTATTATGTCCCCGAACTCGGTGAAGGCGCCGAGATGCTGGAAGGGAGTACTGAGGAGATTGTCGGAAAACTGATGGAATTACTCAAGGCCAAAGGAGGGATCAAATAATGGCAGGACAGATATTTACCTATATTACGTTCAAGAATGGGGTCCCTGATGATTCAGCTCTCGAGTTGGTGACTGCCGCTAAGCAGATAGCACCGGATGCATCGCCTACCGCCGTGGTTGTAGGCTCGGGAATCGATGCGCTGTGTGGCGAAGTGGCTGCTTCTTATGCCGAGGTCTGGAAGATCGACAACGAGGCGTTCGCTAACCCCAATGCAGAAGTGACCCGTAAGGTGCTGATGAATATATTGCCGAATGATGGCATTCTGCTGTTACCCCACGATACTTTCGGAATGGATCTGGCACCAGGGCTTTCCATTAAAATGGAATCCCCCTTTGTGCCCGACACAGTCGGTTTCGAGGCAGTTGAGGGGTCGATGCTCAAATGCGTTCGACAGGAGTACGGCGGGGCTGCCAGCACCCATGTGGCGTGCGATATTGCCAACGGCGTAATTATCAATGTTCGTCCCGGAGCGTTTCAACCGGACGAGAGCAAAGCTGCATCCGGTCAGGTGATCGATAAGTCTGCAGACGCCGGAGATCTCTCCACCAAACGTGTTTATCTGGAAACCGTTGCAGCCGAAGTGGGCGACGTAGACATCACCAAGGAGGATGTACTGGTTTCCATCGGACGCGGGATCGAGGACGAAGATAACATAGAAATTGCAGAAGACCTGGCAAAAGCAATGGGTGCCGTGGTCTCCTGTTCACGACCGATTGTCGATGCCAAATGGCTTGAAAAATCCCGCCAGGTAGGAACTTCCGGACAGACCGTCAAACCGAAAGTTTATCTGGCTTGCGGTATCAGCGGTTCGTTTCAGCACCTGGGCGGCCTCAAGGGGAACCCATTTGTTGTGGCCATCAACAAGAACGCCAAAGCACCTATTTTCCAGATAGCGGATGTGGGTATCGAAGCTGACATTCTCGATTTTCTGCCGGAGTTGACAGAGGCTATCGAAGCCCTCTAAAATCGTTACGCGATTTTAGAGGTTGAGCGACTTCGTCGCTTGAATAATTATAAAAACCCCGATCGGTTTTTGAGCCGGTCGGGGTTTTTTTATACAATAAACTCAAATCCTGCGAGCTTTTTCTATTCTGTGATTATAAGGAGTTATCCTTTATCCGTAAATAGTTGCTCCACCGTTTTCATTGGTAAAAACATTCTGATTTTACCATGCTTTTTATATAGATAATGAAATCCATATTTCTGATAGAATTTCTCAACTGACTTGTTTATGCAATCGACCACCACCGCATAAGCACGCATTTGCTGGTTGACTTGCCACAAAAACTCAAGTGATTTTATGAGTGTCATCTTGCCCAATTGTTTCCCCTGAACTTTTTTGTTTACTGCCAACTGGGCAATAAGAAAAACAGGAACTGGATAGTGGGGTAATGATTTTGATAGATTTTGAGGTAATGTTTCTCTCCGGATAGAACTTGGAGCAACCGTATAGAATGAGCAAATAGGATATCTCTGATTAGACAGTTTCTCTAAGGCCGGTAAAACCATTGTTTTACTGACTCCGACCTTCATATGTCTGAAAGCATGCCTTTGTAAAAAGGTGTTTAATTCTACTAAACCACAATCAAAAGTAGTCCTATCGTGAATAGCCTTGTTTAGCTCAACGAAGGTCTTGCTGTATTTCATTTGATTCCCTGCTTTTTGGTAAAAGCAGCGGCTTCTGTCAGCTTTTTATTCGGCGCATGCATCCTTTCGCATATTTGGATAAAATTATCGAAAATATCATTTTCAACCGTCATGCTCTCATATTGCTGAATGACTTTTGTTGAATTTTCATCGATCAGCTTGACGATGTATTCGGTTAAGCTCCGCACCCCAAGAAGCGCAGATGCCTTTTCGGCCTTAGCTTTAATGTCAGGGCTTAACCTCATATCTAAACGTGCAGTTGCCATTGTCGCCTCCTTTCTTTTGTGAGGGTGGATCTAAACTCAACCATAAGGATAGCGCATAACGGACACCATGTCAACCAAAGACGGAAAAAATCCGTACACAGCCCTCTCCTTCACTTTGGACATATAACGCTGGAAATGAGCTACACCGAGTATATTCCTGTGTCCATGCTGACCAATAAAATATACGATAAAGGCAAGAATGCCCAAAGCCGCAAGATATCAGGTGTTAGTTCAAATGATTTGTTCTGCCTTAAAGATCCAGTTGGATAGTGATAGCCTGGCCTATACCCTCCATCTCAGTGGAGGATATCGATCCTGCTGGATTGATTAGCCGCTTTTTGCTCACTGTAGTAAGCTGATCGGCCATAGCCTTGGCCTTTTTCCCACGAAATGTTACGTATGATTCGCTTGGGTAGAGTTTACTAACGCTGCTCGTCAGGGGTACGACCTGGACTCTGTTAAGGAACTGGCTGGCAGCATCATTGCTTACAATGACAGCCGGTCGCTGCTTGCGGATTTCACCCCCGACGGAAGGGTCAAAATTAATCCACCACACTTCACCTCTCTTCATTATATACGTCTCCAAACGTGCCTTCGGCCCACTCAAGGGCTTCGGATTCCCTGACCTGATCAGCAGCCATCTCTTTATATGCAGCATACATATTTTTCTTGACAACATGCGGGCGGACTAACTCTTCGATAAAGCGACTGATTTTTCGTGGTCCAATGACTGCCCGTAAACCGTCATAGACCTCCTCGTCTATGGTCACTGTGAGTTTTTTTTGCATTGCACGCACCTCCAAAATTTTACACGTATAATACACGTGTAACGTATTTGAGTCAAGAGGCTATAAGAATTTTCCTAAGGGACAGAACACCATGCTAAGCCGCCATTTTTGCCGCTTTAGCGGCGAAAAGGGAAAGTGTTGCGCCGTTTATTAAAAAACTGAAGGATAAAAACCAGACTGAACATCAGTGGAAACAGGCATTTGATGCTATTTCGCTATTCGTATTTAGAATATATCACACGCTGAAATTGCATAATACTAATCCCTTTGAGGGTTGAATCAGGCCCGGGCCTTTTGGATTCGGGTATCTACTTGAGCCGATCGATGAGATCGCAGAACAAGCGGACGCCGAAGCCGGTACCACCGGCATCGCAGTAGGCGCTGCCTTTTTTCTGGTAGGCAGGACCCGCGATATCGATGTGTGCCCAGCGTGTGCCTTCAGTAAAATCCGACAGAAACAGGGCCGCTGTAATGGCACCGCCCCAGCGTGTACTGCTCATGTTGTTGATGTCGGCAAATTCGCTTTTCAAGAGCTCCTTGTAGTCTTCCGGCAGGGGCATACGCCAGATACGTTCATGGGTTTTTTGGCCGGATTCCAGGATAGCCTCGGCCAGCGTGTCATCCGGCGTAAAAAGGCCGGCAATTTTTTCGCCCAGGGCCACAACACATGCGCCGGTCAGGGTGGCGACGTCGACCATGACGTCCGGCTTGTATTTTTTCATGGTATAGGACATGGCGTCAACCAGGATCAAGCGGCCCTCTGCATCCGTGTTGCCGATCTCGATTGTTTTTCCGGCATGGCTCTTGATGATGTCTCCCGGTCGCGTGGCACTGCCGGAAATCATATTTTCCACGAGGGGAATAATGCCGATAATCCTGACTTTGGGTTTCAGTTTTGCCGCGGTTATGAGCGTGGCGGCAACCGCTGCTGCACCTGACATGTCGATCTTCATGTCTTCCAATCCACCCGTGGGTTTCAAGTTGATGCCGCCAGCATCGAAGGTAACACCCTTACCCACCAGGGCAATGGTTTTTTTTGCACCCTTGGGGGCATATTCCAGGACTACCAGCCGGGGTGTGTTCTGACTGCCGGCACCCACCGCCAGGAGGGCGCCGAATTTTTCCTGCTGGAGTTGTTTCGGGTTCAAGAGGGTTGTTTTGAGATTTACTTTTCTGGCCAGGTTGATGAAGGCCTTGCTCAACTGGGCCGGTGTTTTATCGTTGGAGGGTGTGCTGACCCAGTCTCTGGCCAGGAGGGTTCCCCGGCAGATAGCCCCGACCCGTTTGGGTAGTTTTGCACATTTTTTAACGGTATCCGCTGATACCATCAAGGTGATCTGTTTCAGCGGTTTCAACTCTTTCTTCTTTTTATATCGGTCAAAAACATGGTTACCAAGGCAGGCACCCTCTAAAATCGCCGCAACCAGATCTGTTTCCGCCATGGGTAGCAGATCCGGAGAAGGTGTTCCGATCACGATATCCTTGAGCCCGTGTTTGACGCTTGATTTGACGACTTTCCCGGAGAAGGCACGCAGTTTTTCAGGATCCAGTTCAGCGCGTTTGCCGAGGCCCATGAAGATCACCCGGTCCGCCTGAGTGCCGGCAGGCTTGTAGAGGGTGAGTTCCTCATCCTTCTTGCCGTGGAATTCCTCTATTTTCATGGCTCCTTTGGCCAGGGTTGACAACAGGTCCCCATGGATATTTTCATCCTGACAGACGGGTATGGCCAGTGTGGATATTCGTGTTTTTTGCAGGTCAATAGATTTCAACTTTAGCATAGGTCACCTCATTGGAATTGATAATCAATTACTTCCGATAAACCATTCGCCCGCAAGGGCGGTACTTCGCATTTCATTACAACCGTGGTGCGGTTTGTTTAGGAATGGTCATAGATATAAGGTTGATTGGCATCCGTGTCAACGTATTCAGCTGACAATATCTTTTAAGATGGCTTCAACAACTATCATGGGAATTAAAGGTTTGGCATTGGCCATGGCCAGGGCAGAGGATGCCTGTTATCCCCAGTTGTTTGATTTTTTCAAGCGATGCCTGCTGATCATCCGGACTCGAAACAAAGGTGTTGGGTAAGATCTTTCCATCCAGAACAACAATAAAGTCCCCTGAAATAAAGATTCCGGATTCAGGATTCCAAAAAGAGCTTTCATCGGGTCGGTGACCGGGTGTATGCAGGGTTGTAAATCCGGGTAGCACTTTTGCTTCATCATCGAAATATCGAACACGATCCTCTGGAAAGCCTTTTTTAAATGGCGATCCAAACAATGCTCCGTGAAAGGCATCCCGCAGGTTGGGCCGGTAACCGTACTCTTGTATACAGGGAATCAGAATCTCTTTGAAGGCGCGAGACCCGGGAAAGGGGATTGTCCTTTGTCCGCTAACCAGTGGTCCGGCTTTTTCATGAAACCAGATCTCAGCCTTCCGGCAGGTTTTTTTCAGCTCTATCCAGCCCGATATATGATCCACGTGAAAGTGAGTGCAGACGACCCGCTTCAACGCCGGCAAATCCTTTAAAACCTTCAGGAGGGATGGGGTGTCGGAGGGCATTCCGCAATCGATGAGATAGGTGGCGTCGGCGATTGGGTCCACAAGCAGGTAGCAGTTACTGGTTTTGCCCCAGAACTGGTAGAGGGTCCTGTTTGCTGACAGTTCTTTTTGGAATCGGATCATGTCTTTGCTATATACCTTTGTCCCTGATAACCTTTTTAACTCAACTTTCGGGGTTCAGCGAACACGAAATGAATAATCCCCTGGCGCTTTGGGAACTCGCCGCAAGGACTCCTAACATCAGCGCCGGCCATATGGTTGAGCAGGCATGGCTTCGAAATGTTATTTTATCATCGATCTTAATTTTAGATAATTTATAAAACAAGATATTTCGAATATTGAAGTATAGATACGCCATAAATCCCTTGCACAGTAGGTCATACTGTGGCATGCCATCATACGTAAAATGTTTCAGTGGTGAGAGATTTTCAGCAACGGTACAATGCGATTAAAATAAAGGAATCGCTTGATGACGAATATGACGGACTCCGATGCTGCTATCGGACTGCAAAAAGCCTTGGAGATGACGCTGGGGCATGTCCGCCCCCTTTCGGCTGTTCGGGTTCCGCTATCGGAAGGACTCAACCGGGTCCTCACCACGGATATCAGGGCCAGGGTCGATTCACCCTCCATGGACGCATCCTTGATGGATGGTTATGCCGTGAGGTCGGCCGATCTTTCCGGGGCATCAAAGGAACGGCCGGTGGGGCTTTTACAGACCGGTATAGCGGCGGCAGGCAGCAGGCCGGGGCTCGTTGTTGAACCGCAACATACCGTTCGGGTGTTGACCGGCGCACCGATACCGCCCGGCGCTGATGCGGTTGTTCAAGAAGAATTTACGATCCAGCGAGATGGACTCATTTTATTTTACGAAGGCGTCGAGTCTGGCCGCAATATCCTGTCCGGGGGCAGCGATGTAGCCATAGGCCAGGTTGTTGCCAAGGAGGGTTGTCTCCTAACACCCGGCATCCTGGGCATGCTGGCCGCCGCTGGTCACAGCCACGTCGATGTGGTTCGGCCCCCCGAAGTTGCCATCATCGGCACAGGTGATGAAGTGGTGGCTCCTGGAGAACCGTTGCCGGAAGGGAAACTCTATGCCAGCAATATAACCACCCTGGATGGCTGGTGCCGGCGATACGGTTTTCGAACACGACTCTGTGTGGTGGGTGACGATCCCGCGGAAATGTTCCAGACAATGAAACAATTCATCGACCAGGTGGATGCCGTCGTTACCAGTGGTGGCGCCTGGTCCGGCGACAGGGATATGGTGGCACAGACACTCCAACGCCTGGGATGGAAGCAGGTTTTTCACCGGATTCGCATGGCCCCTGGAAAGGGGGTTGGTTTTGGATTGCTCGACCAAAAACCCATCTTCATGCTGCCGGGTGGACCGCCGGCCAATCTGATGGGTTTTCTGCAGATTGCGTTGCCGGGGCTGTTAAGACTGGCGGGGCATAATCATACAGGGCTTCCGGAAATGAGCGTTCGGCCGGCATCGGATCTGAAGGGCAGGCATATTGATTGGACGCAATTTGTTTTTGGAACGCTTGAAAGACAGAACGACCGGCACGTGTTCCACCCCTTGTTGACCCGCAGTAGACTGCAGTCCATGGCCGAAGCCGAGGCTATTGTGGCCATACCCGAGGGAGAGAGCCGTATGGCGACCGGAGCTTTTGTTAGAGCACAGATTTTGATAGAGAAAACCAGTTTTATGTTTTAATATAAATAAATAGAAGCAATCACGAAAACACGAAATCTGAAAAACACGAAAATTGCCATGGTCTTTTTCGTGGTTTCGACCTTTCGTGATTTCGTGATAAGAGATATTTTTCTTTTTCGGTTTGTACTGTTCAAAATCGTAGTTATTAACATTCGTACTAAATGGAGTCTAATATATGCACATCCCTGTTATATCCATTGTGAGTAAAAAGAATTGCGGCAAGACCACACTGCTCGAAAAACTGATCCCGGAACTGAAACGGCGGGGATATCGTGTCGGCATCCTCAAACACGATATCCATGGTTTCGATATCGACCACGAAGGTAAGGACACCTTTCGGCACAAGGCCGCGGGGGCAGATATTGTTGCTATTTCGTGCCCATGGAAGCTGTCCGTCATCAAGGATGTTCAGGAAGAAATGACACCGGAACAGATTGTGAAGCAATATTTCGAGGATGTGGATATTGTTTTGACGGAGGGATACAAGCGAGGGGGATTACCCCAGATAGAAGTTTTTCGCCGGGACGCCCATCATCAGCCTCTCAATTCAGGGGGGCAGAACCGCGCCCTGGTGGCCTTCGTATCGGATGTGCCCATGGATTTCGGTGTGCCTCATATCGATCTCAACGATTTCAAAGCACTGGCGGATCTGATCGAAAATAAATTCCTGAGAAATTCGTGAAACAAATTTATCAGGAATTTATTCCGTCATTTAAAACCTGATCCTTTGGGCCAGGTCTGAGATATTTGGCTATGCCGATGTTGGTAGTTACTTAAATCCGAAGCACGAAATTCGAAATCCTAAACGGTTCGACAGGCTCACCGCCCTGAGCAACGTCGAAGGGCAATACCTAATGGTCCAAATTCGAATGATCAAAACCATACCTTGGAGATAGAAGTTCAAGCTATGTTTAAATCATTTGAGCATTTGATATTTGGATTTGTTTCGTATTTCGATATTCGGATTTAGAATTTTCACACGCTGAATGTGCATAACGTTAACTCTTATAGGGTTGAATCAGTGCCGGGCCCTTTGGACCCGGGTATCTACATTGGAATCTTAAGGTATCCTACTTGGGTTTACAGTAATGATATTATCGTTGATAATATTCTTGCAGGCAGTTATATGTCATGGGCTGCTGGCGCATCATTTTCAGACCCCGCACAATGGCTTCGGCCGCGGACAGGGTGGTGATGACCGGGACACGGTATTTGGTGGCAGTCCACCCGATGGCGAATTCATCGGAGCGGGCCCGTTGCCCCATGGGGGTATTGATGATCAAATCGATGTTCCGGTTCTTGATGTCATCCACCACGTTGGGGCGGCCTTCGCTGGCTTTCAATACTTCTGTTACGGCAATACCCCTGCCTGCAATGTAGGTCGCTGTTCCCCTGGTGGCTACCAGATTGTAATTCATCTTTTGCAGTCCGGCTGCAATGGGCACGATTCGCGGTTTGTCATTATCGTTGACGCTCAGGAACACGGTACCGGATTCGGGCACTGTAATGCCGCTGGATAGAAAGGCCTTCATGACAGCTTCGCTGAAGGTCGGTGCAATTCCCATGACCTCACCGGTGGATCGCATTTCCGGACGCAGGTATATGTCGGCCTTGTCAAATCGTTCAAAGGGGAAAACAGATTCCTTGACCGCGACATAGGAAGGCCGATCACAAAAGGTGACGTTGAACTGCTCCAGCGGTTGACCGGACATGACCTTGACGGCAACCTTGGCAATGGGATTTCCTGTAGCTTTGCTGACAAACGGGATGGTCCTGGATGCCCGGGGGTTGACCTCGATGACATAGAGGGTGTCGAACAGGATCGCAAATTGAATATTGATCAAGCCTTTCACTTTCAGGGATTTGGCCAGCAGACGGGTATATTCCTTGATATCCTCCAACTGGTCCATGCTCAAAAGATAGGGCGGCAGGACAGCCATGCTGTCACCAGAGTGCACCCCTGCCTCTTCGATATGCTGCATGATGCCGCAGATTTCCGTGTGTTTCCCGTCGGATACGGCGTCGACATCAAACTCATAGGCGTCCTCCAGGAATCGATCCAGCAGAACGGGGTGTTCTGCGGAAGCGCTGACGGCATTTTGCATGTATTGTTCCAGAGATTCGACGTTGTAGACAATTTCCATGGCCCGTCCCCCCAGAACATACGAGGGCCTGACAACCAGGGGGAATCCGATTTGGTGTCCCACATGCATAGCCGCGTCAATGGAGGTGGCGGTTCCATATTGGGGGTGCGGAATGTCCATTGAATCCAGGAGTGCCCCGAAACGATCACGATCTTCCGCCAGGTCGATGGAATCCGGTGACGTTCCCCAGATCGGCACACCCGCCTCTTCCAGCGACAGGGCCAGCTTCAAGGGTGTCTGGCCCCCGAACTGAACGATGACGCCTATTGGTTTTTCGAGTTCGATTACATCCAGGACATCTTCATAGGTCAACGGCTCAAAATAGAGTTTGTCGGCCACGTCATAGTCCGTGCTCACGGTCTCCGGGTTGCAGTTGATCATAATGGCTTCGATCCCCAGTTCTTTCAGGGCAAGGATGCCATGAACACAACAGTAATCGAATTCAATGCCCTGGCCTATCCGGTTGGGGCCGCCCCCCAGGATGATGACTTTTTTGTTTTCTGAAGGAATGGACTCATTCTCGGGATCATAGGTGGAATAATAGTAGGGCGTAAAGGATTCGAATTCAGCCGCACAGGTGTCTACGATTTTATAGGAGGGCAGCACGCCCTTTTCCTTGCGCAGGCTGCGAATATCAAATTCGGTCTCGCCGGTTAGCAGGGAGAGGTGCTTGTCGGAAAAACCAAAGCGCTTGGCTTTTCTGAGGATCTCCGGTGTGAGGGTCTGGTGCTGTTTGAACGTTTGGGACAGGTGATTTTCAAAGTCGATCAGCTGTTGAAGGTTCACGAGGAACCAGATGTCGATGCCGGATACGTTTGATATTTCGTCGGTGCTGATGCCGTTGGAGAGGGCTTGCCAGATTTTCAGGATGCGATCCGGTGTTCCCCATCTCAGGTCGTCCATCAAATCATCATGCGAGAGCCGGCCGTACGGGAAGTTTCCATGAGCATGGAAACCTGACCAGCCGTTTTCAAGGGATCGCAGGGTTTTATTCAGGGCCTCCTTGAAGGTCCGACCGATTCCCATGGCCTCACCCACGGACTTCATCTGCGAAGTCAGCCGATTGTCGTTTCCGGGGAATTTTTCAAAATCCCATCGGGGAATTTTGACCACAACATAATCGATGGCAGGTTCAAAACAAGCCGGCGTTTTTCTGGTAATATCGTTGGGGATTTCGTCCAGGTGGTACCCGATGGCGAGTTTGGCAGCAATTTTGGCAATGGGAAATCCGGTGGCTTTGGATGCCAGAGCGGAACTTCGGGATACCCGTGGGTTCATTTCGATAACAACCATTTCACCGGTTTTCGGGTCGAGCCCGAACTGGATATTGGCTCCTCCGGTTTCAACACCGATTCGGGCCACAATTATTTTAGCTGCATCCCGCATGGCCTGGTATTCAGCATCGGTCAATGTCTGGGCCGGAGCAACGGTAATGCTGTCTCCTGTATGGATGCCCATGGGGTCGAAATTTTCGATGGAGCACACGATGACAAAATTATCGGCAGCATCCCGCATGACCTCCAGCTCGTATTCCTTCCATCCCAGGATGGACTGTTCGATCAAAATTTCGTTGACCGGGCTGGCGTTCAATCCCCATTGGGCCGCCTGGGGAAATTCTTCCTTGTTGTAGACAACACTTCCGCCGATACCTCCGAGAGTAAACGCGGGTCTGATGATCAGTGGAAAACCAATGGTTTCAGCCAGTTTATCTGCCTCTTCCATGGTGTGTACACAGCCCCCATCGGGAACGTTCAGACCGATCTCTTTCATGGCGTTGCGAAAAAGGTCCCTGTCTTCTGCAAGCTGGATGGTTTCCAGATTGGCACCGATGAGTTCTACACCGTACTGTTCCAGGACCCCGCTTTCGGCCAACTCCACGGCCAGGTTCAGACTGGTTTGACCACCGATAGTCGGCAGCAGGGCATCCGGGCGTTCTTTTTCAATGATTTTGGCGATGACATCGGCCTGTAACGGTTCGATATATGTTCGATCCGAGAATTCCGGGTCCGTCATGATGGTAGCGGGGTTGTTGTTGATCAGAATGACGATAAACCCTTCTTCCCTGAGAGCTTTGCAGGCCTGGGTACCGGAATAATCAAATTCGCAGGCTTGCCCGATGACAATGGGACCGGATCCGATAACCAAAATACGTTTTAGATCTTTGCGTTTAGGCATGGAATTGTTTCATTTCCTCTACAAATTGTTTGAAAAGATAGCGGCTGTCGTTGGGCCCGGGCGATGCCTCGGGGTGATATTGTACCGAGAAGACCGGCAGATGTTTGTGCCGGAGACCTTCGAGTGTGTTGTCGTTTAAGTTGATGTGGGTAATTTCAACCTCGTCCGGGGGCAGGCTTTCGATATCGACATTGAAGCCATGGTTCTGGGAGGTGATCTCCACCGCCCCGGTCAGCAGGTTTTTTACCGGGTGATTGGCACCGTGGTGACCAAACTTGAGCTTGGTGGTCTTGCCCCCCATGGCCAATGATAGTATTTGATGTCCCAGACAGATGCCGAAGATCGGTATCCGGCCTATAAGATAGCGTGCTGCCGCCACTGCGTATGTCACCGGCTCGGGATCGCCGGGTCCGTTGGAAAAAAAGATGCCATCCGGTTTCCAGGCCAGGATTTCTTCCGGGGGGGTGTGGGCCGGGAAAATGCGCAGCTTGCAGTCATGATCGTGAAGTGCCCGCAGGATCGAAAACTTGACGCCGAAGTCATAAACGGCAACCCGATAGTTGCCCTGGCCGGTTTTATCGGTATGGCCGTCAATGGGCCAGGCATAACTTTTGTCGGTGGTAATTTCCTGAACGATATCCCTGCCGACCAACTGCTTGCCGTGTGCCAGTTGTTTGGTAAGGGTCGACACCGGGTCATCAGAGGTGGTGATCATGCCCATTTGAGAGCCATGGTTTCTCAGGTGCCGGGTGAGTGCCCGGGTATCCACATCGCTGATCCCGCCCACACCATGGTGGGTCAAATAGTCATCCAGCGATCTGTCGGCTTGCCAGTGACTGACAACCGGACTGTACTCCCGAATGATGAAACCGGGGGCATAGATACGTCGGGATTCAAAATCGATTGGGTTGACGCCGTAGTTTCCTATCTGGGGGTAGGTCATGACCACCATCTGAAAATGGTAGGAGGGATCCGTCAGAATTTCCTGATATCCCATCATGGCCGTATTGAAAACCACCTCTCCAACAGCGGTTCCCTCGGCTCCCAGGGAAAGACCTTCAAAATGGGTGCCGTCTGATAACAGTAAGCGTGCTTTCATAGTGTTATTTTCTCTACTTTGCTAATCTGCCTTTTTAGGTGTTTAGACTGTAGGCTGTTAGACTATTAGCTGCTAACAGCCTACAGCCTAACTTCCTGGTGTTTCTACATCAATCCCGTTTGAATTTACTATAATCCGGCTGACGATACCGGCTTTCACCACTGCCTTCAATGTCCAGAAGCGCCTCCACCTTCAACGGCAGTCCAAACAGTTGAATAAAGCCGTGGGCATCCTGCTGATTATAGACATTGTCTTCCCCAAATGAAGCATAGTCCTCTCGATACAGGCTGAATGGACTCTTGCGGCCTGCAATGATGACATTTCCCTTGTAGAGTTTCAGGCGGACCGATCCTGTTATTTTGTGCTGGGTTGTCTTTACAAAAGCATCCAGGGCTTCTCGAAGTTGCATGAACCACATGCCGTTGTAGACCAGTTCTGCATATTTTACGGACACGGAGTCCTTGTAGTGCATGGTGTACTTGTCCAGGCATATGCTCTCGAGGGCTTGGTGCGCCCGGTAAATGACGGTGCCTGCCGGTGTTTCGTAAATGCCCCGGCTTTTCATACCCACCAGGCGGTTTTCGACAATATCCACGCGACCGACACCGTGTTGACCGGCAACCGTATTCAAACGGGTGAAAAGTTCCAGAGCGTTCAGGGGTTCGCCATCAAGTGAAACCGGGTTTCCTTTTTCGAACCCGATTTCAATATAGACCGGTTCATCGGGCGCATCCTCGGGGCTGACCGTCAATTGAAACATCTCCTTGGCGGGTTCGTTCCAGGGATCTTCGAGAAGTCCTCCCTCATGAGAGAGGTGAAAAATATTGCGATCACGGCTGTAAATGTCTTTTTCCGTATGCTGGATGGGAATGTTGTGCTTGATAGCGTATTTGATAGCGTCTTCACGGCTCTTGATTTCCCACTCGCGCCACGGGGCTATAACCTTCAACTTTGGATTCAGAGCCATGATGGTCAGTTCAAATCTTACCTGGTCATTGCCTTTTCCGGTGCAGCCGTGCGAAACGGTATCGGCTCCTTCGGCTTCCGCGATGTCCACGAGCTTTTTGGCTATCAGCGGCCGGGCAATAGACGTGCCCAACAGGTACTCGCGTTCGTATACTGCACCGGCCTGCATGGTCGGGAATACATAGTCCACGAGAAATTCTTCGCGCAGGTCCATCACGATCAGCTTGCTTGCACCCGACGCAATGGCTTTATCCTCCAACCCATGCAATTCTTCGTTTTGCCCCAGGTCGGCAGCAAAGCAGATGACCTCGCAATTCCCGTAATTGTTTTTGAGCCAGGGTACGATCACCGAGGTATCCAGCCCTCCACTGTAGGCAAGGACGACTTTTTTAATGGTTGTCATGATTGCTGCTCCTTTTCAAAAAAAAACCCCGGCAATCGCCGGGGTTTTTTGCATTTTTTAATTTTTGTCATTATTTGTATTTTCACAAAAAACACCCGGACAGTAAACGAATACGACGGCGCCGGCAGGTGCGATTTTTGGTTGTTACGGGTATCATGCCACGTTCCTGTCTGAGATCAAATCTGGAGCAATATGGCAAAAATCAAAAACCCTGTCAAGCTGGAATTTGATTTTTCCCAACCATGATTTGTCCGGGTTTGCGGATGTGTTGTCGCTTTCGTCGGAGATTCCGAACCATCGGTTGAAAAGGGAAAAATCAAATAATCAATAAAATCCGAAGCACGAAATTCTAATTTGGGATTTAGAGCATCACTATCCCACAATGTTTCATCAGTATCAGACACTTTAGTCCGAGTACCTACTTATAGAGGATGGTGCCGGAGCGGCATTCACCCGCAGCGATGCCCTGCAGCGTAGGGATGCCTTCCCACTGGGTAATGTAAACGGCAGGTACCTGGCTTGCCAGTGCTTCGAATGCCGACCTCATCTTTGCCACCATGCCGCCCTTGATGGTACCGTCTGCGATGCGTTCCCGGGCCTCCTGTTCGGAAAGGGTCCGGCAGACCCTCTCGTCGTTTATGACACCAGGCACATCGGTGATGAACACAAGCCCCACGCAGTCGATTTCCGCTGCCAGGGCTGCTGCCGCACTGTCTGCATTGACATTGAAGCTCCGGTGGTTCTCATCTGCAGAGATGGGTGAGATAACCGGTATACGACCTTTTTTGAGAGCACGCAGAACAACCTCACCATTGACGTGTTTGATGTCGCCCACAAACCCATACCGTCTGCCGTCACGGGTCATGGGCTCTACCACAAAGAGCCGTTCGGTTTTCCCGGACATGCGCTCGCAGGGTACGCCGTTATCCGTCAGCCAGGACGCGATACGCTGGTTGATGGTTTCGGAAAGAACTCTTTCGATAATGACCATGTCCTCGGCCTGGGTGACCCTGATGCCATCGATAAACCGGGTCTCACGATCATGGTCTTGCAGGGATTTCGATATCTCGGCCCCCCCCCCATGTACGATGATTGTCTCGATATTGGGGACGGCTTTGATGGCTTGTGCCAGTTCGCGGAAACCTGCTTCTTTTTCAAATGCCCGTCCACCGATTTTAATCAGGAGTCTGGGGTTCGAGGATTTCAGGTTTATTGTGTTCATTGAGTTTCTTGGGTTCATTGGGTTGCTTACGGCTGTTGGCGTCTGGTTTGTTCATATTAACATCGATCATTAGCAAATGCCAGCACTATAGCGGTTGCCTTAACATGTTCCGTTTGACGTTATTTGCCGGAGCGGTTTGAAGAACCTCGTAGCAAGCTCAAGCGACGGGGAATGTGCTCGCTGTTACGGTTAGGAACGTTATGTTGACAAACGCTGTAAAACAACTCAACAAACTCAACGAACCCAACGAACAAATAATTTCTCGAATCCACGAACCCTTATGCTCTTTTTGTATTTAAATTTTGCATGGATGTCAAAGCAGGCTTTCTTTCGAAACACATTTCTGATAATGACGGGATGACTTGTACTCAAGGAGGGCAGGATGAAAAAATTTGCCGAGACCACCCAACAAACCTACGAGGGATGGAAAGAATTTTACGAAAAACCTACCGATGAAAAAAATCGGTTTTTCGAGTCGGACGGGAGATTGATCGACATTATATTTGCCCAGCAGTTTGACAGGCCTTTTTTGGACCGCATGAGCCGACTGGGTGATATGATTCGATCGCTGGCAAAAACCAAGCTGGGCCAGAACCATCTCAGGCATCTCTTGCCCCATAAACGGGCCATGCTGTATTTTTCTCAACCGTCGACCCGAACGTTTCTTTCATTCCAAAACGCCTGTTACATGCTGGGGCTGAGCGTATCTGAAATTCGCGGAACAACCACCAGCTCAGAGGTCAAGGGTGAATCGCAGGAAGATACGATACGGACCTTTGCCAGTTATGTGGACCTGATTATTTCACGGCATCCGGAAGCTGGATTTGCCGAAAAGACAGCCTGGGTTCTGAATCAGACCGACCGTGCGGTACCCGTTATCAATGGCGGGTCGGGGCCCGATCAGCATCCCACCCAGGCGCTGCTGGATATCTACACCCTCGAACGGGAGTTCAGTAAGAAGGGTGGATTGGACGGCAAAAAAATTGCCATGGTGGGCGATTTGAAAAGGGGTAGAACCGTTCGCTCCTTGAGCTACCTGATGAAAAACTACCAGGATGTCGAGCTATATTTCGCTGCCCCGGAAATCTATAAGATGCAAGACGATATCAAGTCTTTTTTGACACGTCACCATATCCCGTACCATGAGACCGAGGACTTCGAAAGCATTCTGCCGCTGGTGGATGCCATTTACATGACCCGAATTCAGAACGAATATTCGGAGGATCCAACCCATGAAACAGAAACCTATCCTGCTTTTCATTTCAAGAAGGAGCACCTTGGCAATATTCATGCGCACTGTGTCATTCTGCACCCGCTGCCCAGGCGTTATGAGATCGATGTGGCTGTGGACAAAGATCCCCGGGCAGCATATTGGCGGCAGGAACGCAACGGCATGTGGATCCGGGCGGCCTTGATTGCCTATCTCTTTAAGGTAGAGGAAGACATTGTCGATGTATTTTCGTAAAAAAATAATGGTTTTAGGTGTTACGTTTTAGGTTATAGTCTACCCACCATCTCCCTCACTGCTTCCTTGGTGCGAGAGGCCATGTCGTAGGGTGATGTTCCCGCCAGATCCGCCTCGATCAGTGCATCGTCATAGGGCAGGGATCCCAGATAATCGAAATCGGCCAGGTGCTTTTTCAGAAAGTCCTCATCCTTTTGATTCCTGATTTTATTTCCGACAACTGCAATGTTCTTGAGGCCGATTTCTGTAGCCAGAAGCCTGATATGCTCTGCCGTGTCGATACTTCTTCGGCCGGGCTCCACAACCACCAGGAGTTTGTCCACAGCCTGAGCTGTGCCTCTGCCCAGATGTTCGATGCCGGCTTCCATGTCCATCACCACCACTTCATCTCTTATGAGAACGATATGCATCACCAGGGCTTTCAGGAGAGTGCTTTCCGGGCAGATACAGCCGCCGCCGCCTTTTTTGACTCCCCCCAGGCGCATGAGCTTGATATTTTCGAACCTGACGGACAGGGCGTCAGGCAGGTCGTCAACCTTTGGGTTCAACTTGAAAAAGCCGCCGATGGTGCCGGGTCTAGCTTCGGTTCTTTCAAAAATGAGGTCTTTCATTTCAGCTATGGGGGTAATTGTTTCGGCTTTGTCAATGCCGATGGCCGAGGCCAGATTGGCATCCGGGTCCGCATCGATGGCCAGCACGTGCCTGCCATCGTCATTGAGGGTTCTTATGAGGAGGGAGGAAAATGTTGTTTTCCCAACGCCGCCTTTCCCACTGACCGCAATTTTCATGGGGAGTCCTTTCTGTATAGGTTGTTTAAACTGTAGGCTGTTAGCCGGTAGGCATCCTACAGTCTAACAGCCTACAGCCTATCTACCTGAACATTTCATTTTCTATAATAATACAAAAAGGATAAATAACAACTCATGTTTTACCCTTCCCGTTTATCGACATTGTCGGGTGCTTTTGAGATGGGTTTTCGTGGATGTCTGGAGATTTGTCTTCTGGGTGACAACCTGCTTCATCGAAACTGTACAAAGATTTTTCTCGACCAGGACAAAACCACTATAACTACCATATTTTGTTATTATACTATATTGACACACAACTTGTTGTAGGTTATGGTTGTCAATCATATGCTATGTGTACGAATCAGATCGTCTGATTTTATGCTCCAAGGGACAAAGGGATTGGTGTACCCATGGGGTCTTTTCAGGTATTTATGGGATAGGGGAGCAGGTTTCAAAAGATGCTCAAAACTAAAAACAGCGGGATAACCGTCGTGCATGGGGATACGCTCTTTTTTGTCTCGTATGCCGGTGAAGCCATGCAGGTGGACCATGCGGTTTCCCTGAACCTGTTTCTGGAAGATGATTATGCAGCATCTTCTATCCCGGCAGTCGTCCGGGGTAGAAAAAATCGACTTCTGGTGGTGCCTGATTACTGGATCGGACAGACAAATCTGACCCTGCAATCCCAAAAGCGGTCCATTGTGGTGCCGTTTGTAGAAAGAAAGCTGGCCTCCGAGCATCCGGAGCTACCTGATATCGGTCTTTTTTTCGATTATGCTTTTTCAAAGGAACCGTCGGAACCCGGTAATATTTCCGCCTTCTTTCTTCAGGACCCCCTATCTTTCAAGCTCTACCAAAAACTCACAACGCTCGATATAGCGCCCATGGACATCACCATACCCGCCTATGTCTGGGGAAAGAAACTCGAGAAACTACACCCGGAGCTGGTTGATTCCGGGAGCGGCCTGATCCAAAAACTTTCTTCGGCATGCCATTTATATTTTTATCACAAAGGCCGGTTTCTGTTCTCGCGCAGTATTCAGTTTTCGGATTCTGCAGGGGAAGACACAGAGACGCTCGATGCGCTTACATATGAAATCAACCAGTCGTTCTATCTTTTTTCGCAAAAAGAAAAAGCCGATCTGGAGCATATTTTCATCCATTCATCCCGAAAGGAAGATGCCGCTGATCTGGCCGAAAGTCTTGGAAGAAAGATTCATTCCCTTGATATCGATGACGGTGGTAATGCGCCGAATCAGGAAATGACTGAGATGCTGGGACCTTGCGGTGTTTTTACACCCAAAGATCTATCGCCGGTCAGAAAATATATGGCTGTTGCGCAAAAGGATCACGCCAGAGCCAGAGAGTGGCGCCCGGTTCAGATATCCGGGGCAATTATCGGGATTTTGCTTTTCCTGGTCCTTGGCGGGGAGCATTTTTTTCTGCTCAAATGGGCGAAACAGGATCCGGGCATAGAAAATGCGGGTATTATGGCAGGTCAATCTTCCAGAGAGACTATCCAGCAATATAACGAGGCTCTTGATCTCATTCTGCAGGAGACGCGTCGACCCTCTTCCTGGAAAACGATGAAAGATGTGGTCAGCTGTTTGCCGGAAAATGTCAGAGTTCAGGAGATGGAGCTGTTGGTGGCGGAAAACCCAAACCTATCCTTGACCTGTGTTGTCCGGGCGGAGGACATGGCAAAATTTAGAAGTTCACTGTCCATGCTATTGGAAAATTTGGGGAATACCTTTACCACCAGCCCCAGGTTAGGGAAGCGGGATATCGAATTGGGTGAGATTCTGCCCGGACAGGGCTATACGGATTATCCTATTCAGTTTGAACTCAGGCTGTGATGAAAAATCGATTAACCCGAAACTGGATCGTCGTAGGTATTATATGGGCCGGGGCCCTGACCATGACCTATTTGAATCTGCAGATGATCCAGCAGATCAAGACGGAACAGGAATCCATCGAATTCATGCAAATGGATGATGTATTTTTAAAGAATAACTTTGAAAAGGTTATCCAGGTGCTTAAACGGCGGGCGTCCCTGCATAAGCCCATCGATTCCATACAGATAGAGCTCTTGTCGATTGAAAACAGACTAAGATCTCTGGCGCAAAAGAAAGGCTTGTCCGAAATTCGTCTGGCCAGCGATCAAACGGCCATGCAAGGAGACCGGATTCCCTTGGAAATGTATGTCACCAGCACCTACCGGGATCTGGTTTTCTGGCTTCGGGCCCTTGAAACCGATGCGCCGTTTCTGGTGGTGACCGGTGTCAAAATGACTGAAAACAAGGATGGAGAAGGGTACCGCTTCCAGGTCGGGATCGATTTTCGCTTTAGCGTAGCAGAAGACGAAAACGGTTCTGCCTGAGACGGTTTGAACCGCTCATTTTGGGGAAAAGAAAACAGGAACATGGTTGTCAAAGGAAATCCCAAACGACTCATCATTGGATTGTGGGCGCTAGCGGCTCTGCTGATTCTCTGGTATAACGCTGCCGCCATGATATCTTTGATTGATAAACCCTTTCCGGTTCTGTCGTCAGATGCCAGGGCAACGATTGCCAAGTGGCAGCGCCTGGAAAGCTATATTGCCATACGGCTGAAAGAGATCATTGACCTGAAGGAAATCGAAAAAATTTTTGCCAGAATCGACTTTAACAAGACCAAGGCTGTTCTGCCGGCCAAAAAAGCCGAGCCAAGGCCAAAACCTGCCCAAAAGCCGGAACCGGTCAGAAAGAAAAAGATCGAGCTGCCTTCTCTGAACGGTATCATGGCCGTTTATAGTACGGACGGGGATGTGGTCTATCTGGCTGTGATCGACGGAAAGACCCGGGAGAAAAAGAGCAGGGTCGGCGATTTTGTCATTGAAAGAATAGATGCCAAAGGTATTCTGCTGGCCCAGAATAAGGAGAGCTGGTTTGTACCGGCACCCACGGTAGAATTTTCGGTGGATACGAGTATGGAGGAATAATGCGTTGCATCCCAAGAAAAAGCGTCTGGTTTGTCATCATCTTGTTTATGGTGGGGACGGTCATGGGTTGTTCGGTTCATGAGCCGCGACCGGTCGAATTGGAAAACATGGATGACATCCAGCCCAATGAGATAATTAAAGAGGAAAAACCGGGTGTAACACCAAGGTCGCTCGTCATAAAGGAAAAGCTGGCACCCATTGTTCAGGATATGCAACAGGATATAAGGATCTATTCCGGGGTATTCGGTGATGTCGCGCTGGCTGAAGTTTTAAAGGTGATTACACGTGATAGCCATCTGAACCTGTCGGTGGAATCGGATGTGGATCTGGATCGCCGTATCACCGCCCACCTTCAGCAGGCAACCCTTACAGAAGCTCTTGACATGGTGGTGGTCGATGGCGCCGGATATGCCTGGAAAATTGAAGGGGACAATCTTTTTATCAAGGTGTTTGAAGAGCGGATTTACCAGTTCGATTATCTGGATATGGCCGGTGAGACCGATATCGAAATCGGTGGTGACATGCTTGCATCCAGTGTCGAACAGTCGGGCGTGAGCGGCAAGTTCCAGATCAAGGCCAACCGCGATGTCAAGATAACGGATGTGTGGGCCAATATTCAGGAAACCCTGGATATGTTGAAATCTGAAGACGGCATCGTGCGTATCAACCGAAATGCCGGTATTATTTACATGAGAGACAGGCCCGGGAAGGTTGCCTCCATAGTCCGGTTTCTGGACTCCCTCATGGAGGCGCTCCACCGCCAGGTGTTTATCGAGGCCAAGATCATGGAGGTACGCCTCAAGCAAGAAAACAGTTACGGCATCGACTGGTCCAACGTGAGCATCGCTTTCACCGATTCGGGGGATATACTTACGGACGTGTTCAGCCTCAGTGTCAACGGTGGCAGTTCCATTGTCAAATCCGGTCAAAGCGGTTTTTCCGCCATCCTGGATTTTCTCGAGACCCAGGGGGACGTGTCCGTTGTATCGAACCCGCATCTTTCGGTGATGAACGGCCAATCGGCGGTTCTCACGGTGGGTTATCAGTTCCCATTCGCTGATGTGGACGGGGTTGATCGGGATACCGAGACCGATACTGTCACCTACGGTGCCTCTATCAAACGGGTCGTTTTAGGGTTGCAGCTCGGTATCACCCCCCACATTTCCAGCGACGGTATTGTCACTCTGAATATCATTCCCACTATTACACGTATTCAGGGTGAGGAGGATGTGGAAATTCCCACGGACTCCATTAGAACCCAGACCATCAGCAATCCTATTATCGATCTCCAGGAGCTTTCCACCACGGTGCGGGTGCGGGAAGGCAACTCCATTGTTTTGGCAGGACTGATCACTCAGATCCGGCAGTCCAATCAAAAGGGACTTCCGTTTTTAAGAAGTATTCCGGGCCTGAAATATTTTTTCGGGCAAGTGGAAGAAGTTATGGAGAACAGGGAACTCGTGATTTATATCACCCCTCATGTTCGTAAGATATAGTGATACCAATCACAAAACACAGAAAACGGCAACTGATAAGGAGTCTGATGATGAATTGCTTTAGAAAAAAAATGAAAGACAATTCCGGTTTTACCCTCGTGGAAATCGCCATTGTGATGGTGATTATCGGTCTTTTGATCGGTGGGGTCCTGAAAGGCCAGGAGATGATAAAAAATGCCAAGATCAAACGTGTGATGAAGACATCTGACGAAGTTCGGGCGGCCATTTTTACTTACCAGGACCGCTTTGGCTACTATCCGGGCGATGACCCGCTTGCCACGACACACACCGGCGCAGCTGTGACCAACGGAAACGGTAACGGGCAGGTCGCTGCGGCTGAGGACGAGCATGTGTTCGAACACCTGGCCACCGTGGGGCTTATTTCCGGTTCTGCTGCCAGCTATGCCGGGGGAACCTTTCCGAGTCATCCGTTTGGGGGGCGCTATTACCTTCTTTGGCAGAACCGAAACGGCAAGACATCCAACTGGATCACCTACACACTGGTGCCGGTGGATGCTGCCATTGCCATAGACACGAGTCTTGATGACGGGGTCTATACCACGGGATCCGTCCGAGCCAGCGGGCCCTATACCGGAACAGCCGCGCTGACGGTTTATGTAGATCTCTAACCATGGGCAAAAAAGGGTTTACGATCATAGAGGTTGCCGTCGTCATGGTGATCATCGGGCTGCTGGTAGGGTTTGGCGCTACCCTGGTGGGTCCATTGACGGAACGATCCAAACGAATGGCCACCACCGAAATCATCACAGGGGCGGTGGAATCGATTGTGGGGTTTGCGTCAGCTGAAAAACGCCTGCCCCAATGGGGAGACAACGCTGCCGACGGCACTCTGGATGAGTTCTGTGAGATTGTTACCAAGAGAAGAGACAGCGCCACAAAACCCATATACTATTTTCTTGACAGCCGTCTGACGGCACCCGGGAGTCTGTGTGGCCGCAAAACCACCGCTTTGACGGTCTGTCGGGACAGCGCCTGCACCGACCGCATATCCAACATCGCCTTTGCCGTTGTGAGCGGGGCCATGGACTACAACCCCCAGACCGGTATCGTGACGTCCGGCTGCCCGGCCGGGCAGACATGCATCGGCGTGTATGAGCCGGGTACAGCCGGCATCGACAACTGTACCAATGGCACCGACTGCCCCAACTATGATGGTGCTGTTGACAGGATCAACCGGGCCGAAGCCTATGACGATATTGTCGACTATGTCACCTTGGGTGAACTGCGAACAAAAGCCGGGTGTCAGGGCGCTCCCCTGAAGATATTAAACAATGAATTGCCGTCGGCAAGCATGAGCAGTACCTATTCCGCAACGATTTATGCCGAAGGGGGGGTCCCCTTCAGCACTGGCGGAAAGTATAAATGGTGTGTCGAAATCGGTAACCGCAGCTCATCCGCGGGCATCCCGGGCGGATTGGTCATCACTCCGGGTTTTGTCCGCTACCCGGATGATGCCTCTCCAACCCGCTGCTCAGACCAGGCCGAAATAGCCTGGTCGTCCTATCAGGCTGATGATCTGATCATTTCAAGGGGGTCGGGCCTGACGGAACCGGGCTCGTTTCTGATCACCGTCAGTGCTAGAGACGACAGCCGGAACGGCAATGATCCGTCTTGCAACAATGCAGGGAACGAAGATAACTGTGTGCGCAAGTCGTTTGTTTTGACGGTAAATCCCTAACCTGAGTGTTTCACGAGGCGATCTTGCCGCATCCGTTGTGTTGTGGGCCATTCGCAGTAGCAAACTACAGCTTCATGGCCCAACGCCTTGTGGCTACAGCAACCTCACCCCGTGAAACATACGGGTAAAGAATCCCAACTGACATCTGTTTCTTCATCTTTAAATTCAACATTCGATGTTGGGCGTTCGATGTTCGATGTTCATTGGTTTTTGGGTGCTGAAGTTGTTGATTACCCCTGACGCTCCTATTTAACAAACGTTCCCCGATCGTATATATAGCTATATTCTAAAAGAAGATAATTGGATAATGAATCATGTCTTTCCACAACGATAAGGGTATCACCCTTCTGCCCTTGATCCTCATGGTGGTGGTTTTCGGCGCCCTTATAGGGGTCGGCACAGGTGTCATCAAACAGCGTGTTCAAAAAAAACAGCATCTGATGGCGGCCGAAACCATGACTTCGGCAATGCAATCCATTATCAGCTGGTCCATTGAAAACGGCGCCTTGCCCATATGGGGGGACAACACACCCGATGCCGATATCGATGAATTCTGTGAAATCGTCAAAAAGACCGATGATCCATGGCATCAGGGTTTTGTCTACATATACGCCGGCGAGTTGACCCCGGGTACCGGCGGGGGCATCTGTGGAAAGACAGGCACGGGAATTTCTGCCGCTGGTACCAGCAATATCGCATTTGTTATCGTGAGTCCCGGTCAGGATCGAACGGTTACTTCCACGCCGGGTGCTTCCGGGGTTTATGCCGGGACCATGACCCTTTCATTGGCCGATATCACCAGCGTGGTTACCCTGGAACAGCTTCGTAATACCATGGGGTGCTTCAGCAGCACCCGGGGCAGGTTGAGCCTGTTGAACACGGATCTGCCTGATGCGTGTGCAGGGCAGGTCTATGAGGCGACGCTCTTTGCCGAGGGGGGGGTGCCTGCCGGCACAAGCCCTTTTTATACCTGGACCCATACCATATCCGCCACCTGGATTACCGGTATTACACCGTTGGACACCCATCTCACGTTTCAGGGGACACCGGTATCCATTGGAACGGAAACCTTCGATGTCACTGTAACCGACGCGGACGGCAACATGTTTGTCCGGCGTTTTGCTCTCGATGTGATATCCTGCGGCACGGGACCGGATCCGGTGTCCCAATGGGATTTCGATGAGGGAGGCGGACCCGTGGTAAGGGATGGTGCCGGCTCGAACGATGGCACCTTGAACGGAGATGTATCCTGGAGCAGCGACACACCGGACGGCACCGGAACATCCCTCAGTTTTGACGGTAACGGCGACTCGGTCAGTGTGCCGGACCATGACAGTATCCGTTTGACTGACGAATTGACATTGTCTGCCTGGGTAAAGGAAAGCGTGTCACACAGGTATGCCAAGATTATCTCAAGACGTCTGGGAAGATATTTTTATTTTTTGGGTGTGGACAATGGCCGTCCCTACGGTGGCATCGGTGATGGCACGGTGTACGAGGTCACGGGAAAATCGCTGCTCATGTCGCGTGATCTCTGGAACCATCTGACATTTGCATACAACGATACCCAGGACACCATGTACATGCATTTTGCCGGTACGGAAAGGCCTTCCACGGTACCGCAAAATTTACCGCCGACACCGGGTATCGATGTGTCCATCGGTGCTGATTCACAAGGGGCCAGCAATTTCTTCATCGGTACTATCGATAGTATAGCTGTTTACGATGCCGCATTGAGCAGTACTGCTATTCGACAGCTGTATGAGAGTCATACCCACCCAGATCGGGTGGCTGCCTATGATTTTAACGGTGATGCCGATGATGCGAGCGGCAGCGGGCATGATGGCAGTATCAGTGGCGCGGTTTGGGTGCCGGACCGATCGGGTAACCCCAATGGCGCGTTGACTTTTGACGGAAACGATTATGTGCTGGTGGGTGACCATGCGGACCTGCGATTCGATCAACGGCTTACCATAACGGCCTGGATAAAGGAAAGTACGCACCGCTCATATGCCAAACTCCTGTCACGACGCTCTGGAAGCTATTTTTATTTTCTGGGCGTGGACAATGGCCGTCCTTACGGTGGCATCGGCAACGGGTCGAATTTTACGGTTACCCGAAAATCCATCGACATGCCCCTGGACCAATGGCACTTTATCGCCTTTGTTTACGACAGTCCGGGAAACAGCATGCATATCTATTACGACGGCATCCTGGACGAGACAGCGGTCAGCACGAGTCTTCCGGTCATGGCGGGGGTGGATCTGAGCATCGGGGCCGATGCCCAGGGGAGCGGCAATTTTTTTGAAGGCCTCATCGATGGCGTGGCCATCTACGACCAGGCGTTGACGGTGGAAGAAATACGGGAGAGTTATTAAAAGCAAGGGTTCGAGGGTCCGAGGGTGATACAAGGGTTCGAGGGTAGCTGACAGCTATCAGCGGATAACAGCGTCCCAGCTTCCAAGCATCATAGCCTTCCAGCATATCAGGGTCTGAGGGGAAGCTTTTAGCCATAAGCCGTATGCAATTAGCAGGTTTGGAGCCTAAAATCGGAATTGCCATGTCACAGAGTCGCGTGCTATAATGCGAATTCCTGTTGGTTGTTTCATAATGAAAGGGCGAGAATTTTGTTTTGTTGAGATTCAAACAAAGATAACGTTGTCAACGATGACGGAGTGGGAAATGATTGAACTGAAAGTATGCGGATTTCCTTATCCTCGCAGAGGTGGTTTAAACTCCATCCAGATGGAGGAATTACCGTACTGTGATTACTGTGAGGGGAAACCTAAGAAGGCAGGGTATCGTGTTGCCGGGTCCGACGACATGGGAAAACAGCATATTTGCAAACAGTGTGTTGTTAATGCAACCAAGGCAGGCAATCCTGTCAAGCTTGCCGCTATTCTTTGGGAAATACACAAGGCACCATAGAAAGTTATTGCAAAAACAGCCAATGTGCTTGCAAGGGGCATTGCCGATTATCCATTTATAGGCATTCAGGAGCTTTGCATGCTGGGATGCTAGGATGCCCCTATCCGCTCATCGCTGTCAGCTACCCCCCAGCCCTTGTATCACCCTTAAACCCTTCATTATTGTATCTCAGAAATCATATCGTACAACGGCAGCATAATCGATAGGGCGATCAAGCCGAAAATACCACCCAGGACAATGATGGACAGGGGCTCCAGGGCGTTGATCATGGTTTCGACATTTCGTTTGACCTCTTTGTCGTAGTAGGTCCCCAGGCGCCGGAAGGCATTGTCGATGGTGCCGGTGGTCTCGCCGTTGCGGATCGCCCCGAGGAGAAGTGTTGGAAACCCTCCGGTGGCTTCCATGGCATCCGAAATCGACTCTCCCCGCTGAATATCTTCAAAGGCAATGGTCAACAGTTGCTCCAGGTAACGGTTTCCGAGAATTTTGTCGGACAGGATTTCGAAAATATTGTTGATGGTCATCCCGGCCTTATACATGGTTGCAAAATTATGACTCAAACGGGCGATGGCGATGTTGTTTAAAATACTGCCGAACAGGGGGATCTTCAACATGTACTTGTGGAATTGGATCTGTCCCGCGGGTGTTTTTGTGTAAAGATAAGCCAGAAATCCCGATATCAGAGCACCACCCAGTAGCCAGAGCCAATAATTCTGGACAAAATGACTTACGCTCAAAACAATTTGGGTGATGCTGGGCAGCGCCACTCCCATTTCCGTGAGCAGGTTGGCCATCTGCGGGAGAACGTAACCGACCCAGACGCTGATGACGGCAACGATAGCCAGGACGATAAAGGATGGGTAGATCGCCGCCCGCATGAGGGTCGAGCGGATATCTTCCTTCCATTCAATGAATTCGGCCAGCTCCTTGAGACTTTCGGGTAATACCCCTGACTCTTCTCCCAGCCTCACGATAGCAAGGTCAAGGGGTTCGAAGTTCCGGGGATAATGGACCATGGACTCATGGAGAGAGCTGCCGGCCTCGATGGACATGCGAATCTCTTCGATAATTTTTCGGAAAAAAGGTGTTGAAATGATTTTTTCGTTTTCTTCCAGGGCAGACAAAATGGGAAGACCCAGCTCCAGCGTCTGGGACAGGCGGTAATAAAACTCCACCAGCTCTCTCGGTTTCACGCGTCTGCTGACGAAGAAATTGGCCAGCGGGCTCTCCCTGGCCGGTTCCGAGTGAATGACGGTCAGTCCTTTTTGATGGAGTTTTTCCTCTGCATTGGCTTCCGAGAAAGCAGCTAGGGTACCCCGGTTCATTTTCCCCGTCGCATCGATGGCCTTGTAGCGGTATTTAGGCATCGGCCACCACACGGTAGACTTCGTCCATGGAAGTGACATGGCTGATGACTTTACGCAACGCCTGTCTGAACATGAGGCTGGTTCCGGCTTTGACGGCTGCGGCTTCGATGGTGCTCTTGAGAGCTCCCGAGAAGATCAACTGCTCGATCTCCTTGCCGATTTTGATGACTTCATAAATACCTGTGCGGCCGGAATATCCCGAGTTGTAGCAACGGTCGCAGCCCACAGCCCTGCGCATTTTTTCGGGGGGTTCCAGGTCGTTCCTGGTAAACGGCTCTTTCATGTCGGAGGGTGTGTCGATCAACTCGGAACATTGCGAGCAGATTTTGCGCATCAGGCGCTGTGCCACGATCAACGTCAGAGAGGAAGCTAAAATACTGGTATTGACACCCAGATCGAGTAGGCGGTTGATGGCCGAGGCTGCATCATTGGTATGCAGGGTCGACAGTACCAGGTGCCCTGTCATGGATGCCTGGAGTGCCAGATCAGCGGTTTCCCGATCCCTGATCTCACCCACCAGAACGATATCCGGATCCTGGCGCATGGTGGAGCGCAGGGCATTACTGAAGGTCAGGCCTGCTTTGGGATTGACGGCTGTCTGCCGAACGGTGGGGATGACATATTCGATGGGGTCTTCGACGGTCATGACATTGACTTCCGGGCTGTTGATGGCCATGAGAGCCGAATAAAGTGTGGTCGTTTTACCGGATCCCGTGGGTCCGGTTGAGACGATCAGGCCATAGGGGCGATGGATATTTTTCATAAAGCGTTCGAGGTCTTCGGATTCGAAACCCAGAACCTGGATATCTCCCACCACCTTGCTGTAGGACAAAAGACGCATGACAACTGTTTCTCCCAGGTGGGTCGGGAATGTCGAGACCCGGATGTCGATCTCGCCGACAGCACCCTGGTATTTAATGCGACCATCATGGGGGATATTCGGGTTGGAGATATCCATATCCCCCATGATTTTAAAGCGGGTCACCAGACTTTTGCTGAAAGCTTTGGGAAAGAGGTAGTTCTGGTGCAAAACGCCATCGATACGGTAATAAACGCGAACCAGGTTGACATCGGGGACCACATGGATATCACTGGCACCGATCACATGGCCTTTTTCGATCAGTCGGTCGGAAAGTGTGATGATCTGTGTATCTTCGAATTCTTCTTCAAGGGCACTGCTGGTTCGTGTGGCTTTTTCGATGTCATCATCAATGGCTTTGGCGGTCTGATAGTAGAGCTCGATACTTTTGGTGATCCATTCCTTGGGGGCGATATAAGTGGTGACCTGATGGCTGGTTATCCTGGCAAGTTCGTCTCTGGCAACCACATCAAAGGGGTTGTTGGTGGCCGCCTTGATGACATCGCCCTCCCTGGCGAATGGGAAGATGTTGTGTTTCAAGACAAACTTCTGGGGAATTTCGGAAAGCAATTGCTGGTCTATCTGGACCGTTGCTCGGTCCAGCAGTTTGGCGCCACTCTGAACGGCAATGGCCAATTGCAGTTGCTCCTCGGTGAGCCAGTCCAGTCTCAAGAGTACATCACCCATCATATGACCGGTTTCCCTTGATTCGGCGAGAGCCATCTCAAGCTGATCTTGACCGATAAACCCCATTTCCAGGAGGATGTCTCCCAAGCGCTTTTTCATTTGATGCACCTCATATTAAACAATCAAACCTGTTCCCTGATTCAGCGATCGCAAAATTACCAATTCGTTCCCTGCCCGGTTGGAAAAAAGGGTCCGAGGGGTCAAGTGTTTTTCCAACCCTGGCATTTTATGCCCAGGTATCTACTCGGCCTGCCCGGGTCCTGTCCGTGGAGTTGCCGGAGTCCGGGTAGTTTTCCGCATAATATATGCTTTTAGTTCTCGCATACGCGTTTCGATCTCACGTCGTTCCGTTGCCGCCAGGGATGTGTTCGTGTCCAGAAAAATCTGGTAGTGGCCTATGGCCTGGTCGTATTGAGATAGGCTGTCGTATACGATGGCCGTGTTCAGCCGGAGTCTGGGGTTTTCGGGCGCCAGTCTTTCCGCTTTCCGGTACATGGTAAGGGCCGTTTCAAAGTCTCCCATGCGACTGTAGGCGGCCCCCTTGTGAAACAGAATCTCGAATGTTGGCGCTACATTACTTTTTTCGGTGCTTTCCAATAAGGTGAGGGCCTCTTCGGGTCTGTCCAGGCCGATCTCCACGACAGCCAGGTTCAATAAAATATCCGGGTTTTCAGGTTCCTGCCGGTTCAGTTCTTCCAGGATGGTGCGGGCTTCCGTAAACGCACCCATCTGGATATAGGCAGACGACAGGTTAAAGCGGGTCGAACGATGATCGGGATTTCTTTTCAGTACCGCCTGGTACATCTGGATAGCCAATTCAAGCTTGTTTTGGCGATGGTAACTTAATCCTTTGCGGTAAAAGAGCTCTTCGGCAGGGTCTATCCCGGTGTTGACGACAGTGACAGCCTGCTCTGCTTGATTCAGGTTTGTATTCCCGGCCGGTTCAGGCTGGGTAATGATCTCTTCAGGCTCGATGACCGGGGGGGGAACTGTTCTTTTTTGGATCGTTGCTTTCTGCGCTTTTTCAGACAGCGGTTGCTCGGCTTTTTTTAGGGGCGCTGTTGCCGGGGCTGCCTTTTGTACCTCAGGTTCCGGTGCCGGCGAAGTCGGTTCCATTACCGTTGTTTTGGATGGGGTAACCTGCTTTTCCGGCAGATGGTCGGCGGATATTGCTGTTTCGGATGACGCCGGCATACCACTATCCTGACCTGAAAAAACGGGTTTCTCGGGCGGGCTAAAACGTGGTTCTGCCACCAGGGTCGACTGCAGGGCGGGGGTCATTGGTCGTGAAAGAGACATCATCTCATAAAGATAAAAACCGGCGATGATACAGACAAGCAGAACGATACCAGCGATACCATAGGTCCTGACCCTGCTTCTGGGTTTCTGTCCGGAATCGTCTTTAAAAAGTTCCGTGCCGGAAGGATGCTTTTTTTCTTTTTTCTTTTTCCGCAAAGCATCATGCATTAGGCTCATATGGTCCACCTGTGGGTAACATTGGGTTCTATTTTATTTTTCAACGTAGCGGTGCTCAATAACCGCGTCATATAGATTATGATCCGTCCTGAACTGTTTGGCTTCCTCTAAGGTCTTGAAGCTTCCGGTGTATAGACCGTACCACTGGCCTTTTTCTCCCAGATCAACAAATCTCGAGTAGGATTGAATACCGTTTTTACGCAACTGGGTTGTAGCTTTTTCGACGCGCTGCAGGGTTTTGAAAGACGCCACCCGTATGATATAGGTTTTGTTCCGCTCGTCCGGCGATGATGCCGTTGTTTCCACGGGTGGTGGTGTTTCGTTTTCAAGCGTGGTTTTGGCCATGTTTTCTTCCAGGGGCGAACCCAGTTGGGATGCCTGTTGTTCGGCCATCGCTACCGGAAGCGGCTTGGGTTTGGTATCGGGGGTCGATTCTGCCTGCGGAATCGATGCAATAAACCTGGGTGCCATATACCATACAGCCACGACAATGCCTGAATAGACCAGACTTATCAGCGCCAAGATGAGAAGCCACTTACGTTTGCCTGAAGCAGAGGATATGGCACTTGTATCACCTTCCCATAGGCCTTTAAGTTCTTTGACCGCTTTTTTGACATGTCCCTGGCTGATTTCATGGGTGTCGGCCACATAGCCGGCTGTGAGGGCATAATCACAGATGCGGTTGATCAGCCTGGGGGTCCCTTTGGATATGGAAAAGATACGGCGAATGGCATCCGACTTGAAACGGATATGTCCCTTGTCCCCGGCTACAAACAAGCGCCGGGAAATGTATCCCTCTATTTCGGCCCTGGACAGGGCATCGAGTCGGCAGGTCAAAGCGACGCGTTGTTTGAGCTGCCTGATTTCAGGTCTGGAAAGCTGTGTCAATAGCTCCGGTTGGCCCACGAGGAGGATCTGGAGCAGCTTTTCTTTGTCTGTTTCCAAGTTGGACAGCAGTCGCATATCCTCCAGGGAATCGATATGCATTGTCTGGGCATCATCGATAATGATGACCACCGGTTTGTCACCATCGTCGGTCAGGAAAAAATTGTTGAGCGCATTGATCAGCTCTTTTTTTGAGGCATCTTTTGGATAGGCAATGTCCAGGTCGTCCAGAATGCTGGAAATGAGCTCGGTGCCTGAAAGGGAAGGATTGATGATATAGACCGTAGAGGCTTTGTCTTCCAGATTGTCCAGCAGGGATCGGCAGAGTGTTGTTTTGCCGGTACCGACTTCTCCCACCAGGAGGAGAAAACCCATACGGCTGTTGATACCGTAAAGCAGTTTGTCGATGGCATTTTGATGGGTAACGGAATAATAGAGATACTCGGGATCAGGTGTAATGGAAAAGGGTGCTTCATCTAAATTGTAGAAGTCGAGATAAACCCTTTCTCTGGCAACATCAGAAGTCGAAGGTCTTCCGGTATTCATATCTCTTGTTACCCATATAATAATTGTGTTGAACTTTCTCTAATTGTGAGCGTAAAATATATTAGAAGTAGTTTTAAGTCAACCTATTAACCCGGAAGTTTCACGAGCCTGATAGGCATTGGGTATCGGTTTACGGCGGCATTATGAATTCCCAGAAAACCAGCAATTCGACAAGACCCGAAATTTTGGCTCCGGCAGGAAACAGGGCTTCATTTTTATCAGCCATAGCTGCCGGTGCGGATGCCGTTTATTGCGGCTTGAAACAATTTTCTGCCCGAATGGCGGCGCCCAACTTTACGTTTGAAGAGTTGGCAGCCTTGACACGTCTTGCTCATGCCAGGGGAATCAAGGTTTATGTGGCCTTTAACACGCTGGTAAAGCCCGAAGAACTGGACAGGGCCGAAGCGTTTCTGCATCGATTGAAATACGATGTCAACCCGGATGCGCTGATTGTCCAGGACTTGTCCCTGCCGGTACTGGCGCGAAAGACCGGATTTAAAAAAGAGCTGCATCTTTCTACCCTCACAAACGTGAGTTTTCCTGAGGCTCTCAACCTTGTGCGGCATAACCTTTCTGTGGACCGGGTGGTGCTACCCCGAGAACTGAACATCGACGAGATCAAAAGGATGGCAGAAGCGTGCCCGGATGGTTTGGGGCTGGAGGTTTTTATTCATGGAGCCCTTTGCTACGGTGTTTCCGGAAGGTGTTACTGGAGCAGCTATTTTGGTGGAAGGAGTGGTCTCAGGGGTAGATGCGTCCAACCGTGCAGGCGACGTTACCGTGGAGAACATGGCAATGAAAGGTATTTTTCGTGCCAGGACCTGAGTCTGGATGTCCTGGTCAAGGTACTTCTTTCGATTCCGCAGATACGGACCTGGAAAATCGAGGGCCGAAAAAAGGGGCCCCACTATGTCTACTACACCGTAACCGCCTACAAGATGCTCCGGGACGAAGGCAGCGATCCCAAAAAGAAGCGTGTCGCCCTGGGACTCCTTGACATGGCGCTAGGACGGGTGTCCACGCATTACGGGTTTTTACCTCAGCGGCCGCAGAATCCCATCGACATATCTGCCCAGACCGGATCCGGGTTGCTTCTGGGCCATGTCCAGGGTTCTAAACACCAACGCTACCTGGTCCCCCGGGAGGCCCTCATGACAGGCGATGCCCTCAGGATTGGTTATGAGGACGACCCCTGGCACGTGGTCAGACGGATGAAGCAATTTGTGCCTGCCAGGGGGCGTTACCATCTGAAGGCACTTTCCCGGGATAGCCGGATAAAGGGTGCACCTGTTTTTCTGGTGGATCGCCAGGAAGGCCATCTTCGCGATATGATATTACAACTCGAGAAGGAATTGGTCATCGGGGAGCCGTTGAAGCGCCACACAGAGCGGATTACTACACCCCTGGAAAAGACGCGTCGACCAATCAACCCAAAAGCATCAGTCGTTGATATGCGGGTGAATAGAAGCCCGGTTTCCAAGAGCAATTCAGGAGAGACCGGTTTTTGGCTGTCACCTGAATCCGTGGCGTCATGTCAAAAAAACCTCGTGAAAAAAATCTGGTGGTGGCTGCCGCCCGTGCTTTGGCCCGGGGAGGCAAGAGCGCTTCATGAACTGGTTGACCTGGCAGTCCGTTTAGGAGCCGGACGTTTTGTATTGAACATGCCCTGGCAGTCCGTTTTATTCGAAAGCCGCAGCCGGTTGACCCTCTGGGCAGGACCCTTCTGCAACATCACCAATGGTTTTGCTGTCGAGTCCTTGAAGCGACTGGGGTTTTCGGGTGCCATCGTCAGTCCTGAACTGGGGAAAAAAGATTATTCGGCGCTTCCCGGACAGAGTATTTTGCCCCTGGGAATTGTGTTGTCCGCCAACTGGCCGTTGTGCATATCCAGAACGTTGTCGGAACAATTTAAGGAAGGGGCACCGTTTACCAGTCCAAAGGACGAAACAGCATGGGTTGCAAAATATGGAGAGGATTTCTGGCTGTTTCCCAATTGGAAAGTGGATCTCCGGAAAAAAAGAGAGTTGCTGACGGCGGCGGGCTACACTGTTTTTGTTCACCTGTCTGAACCGGTTCCGGAAACGGTCAGCATCAAGCAGCGGCCTGGACTCTGGAACTGGAACGTGGGGCTTCAGTAGGGTTCACTGAGTTTTTGTGTTCAAATCCGAAATACGAATATCGAAATACGAAACAATTTCAAATATCGAAAGCTCAAATGATTCAAACATAGTGCTTGAACATGTATCTCCAAGGTCTTGTTTTGATCATTTGAATTTGGGTCATTGGGTATTGTTTAGGATTTCGAATTTCGTGCTTCGGATTTAAGTGACTACCGCTATCGGCAAAGCCAAATGTCTCTGACCTGGCCCAAAGGACCAGGTTTTTAGTAATGGAATAAACACCAAACACCAAACACCAAACACCAAATATTATTTATTCTTCAGATCAGATTTCAGCTTTTTTTCGAGACCCGCAAAGAGGTTCTTGCGCTTTTCTTTCTGGTCGGCCTGAATAGAAGCCACTTTCTTTGCGTAGCCTTTGCGGGTAGCCTTGAACTGTTTCAACGCTTCGTCAAGTTTACTTTCCTGGTCCGACATGGGGATTTCTTCGAGAAGGGTGTGGTCCTTGATAAAGAGACGCATTCCATACGCGCCTTCAACAATTTCGACAATCCCCATTTCCACAAGCTTATTGCAGATGAAGTGGCCTTGTTCCAGGGAAAAATCCAGGAGGCTGCAAACCTCTTCGATGGACGGCTGGGCGGATTTTTGATAATCCAGAATCCGGATTGCCGAAACAAACAGATGAGAACGATGATAGGTTTTTATGATTTTCATTACATGCCTTTCCTTGACATAGAAATGTAATAAGCGTAACATTTATATCCGAATAGTCAAGCTTGGATCATATCAAAAAATATGTTCAGAGCGGATTGATCATTGCCGGTATCAGCGAGCAGGGAGAACTATAAAATCAAAAACATAACAGATAGTTGTCAATAGTTCATAAAATCGTTACGCAAGTTTATTCCAAAACAATCATTCAAAAGGAAAGAGAGGCTTTATGACTGAAATCATCGATGTAATTGCCAGAGAAATACTGGATTCAAGAGGTAATCCTACCGTTGAGGTAGATATCGCCCTGGCCTGCGGCGCTATCGGGCGAGCAGCCGTTCCGTCCGGTGCATCAACGGGTAAGCGTGAAGCGCTGGAGTTGCGAAACAAACGTTCGAAACGGTATGGTGGAAAAGGTGTGACCAGTGCCGTAAAGAATGTCATGAAAACCATCGCACCGGCGATTCACGGTATGGATGCCTCGGACCAGGTAGCGCTCGATTTTACCATGATCGCACTGGATGGCACGACCAATAAATCGAAATTGGGTGCAAATGCCATTCTGGGTGTATCCATGGCGGCAACACGGGCAGCGGCCATGGCATACGGGCTTCCTCTCTACCGGTATCTGGGCGGTATCAATGCCCGGTATCTGCCTATGCCCATGATGAATATCGTCAATGGCGGTGCTCATGCAGCCAACAATCTGGACATACAGGAATTCATGATTGTTCCTATTGGCGCCGGAAACATTGCGCAGGCCGTCCAAATGGGGGCCGAAACGTTTCATGCATTGAAAAAGATTCTGAAAGGAAAAGGTCTGAATACAGCAGTAGGGGATGAAGGCGGTTTTGCACCGGACCTCGCTTCAAATGAAGAGGCGCTGCAATACATTGTCGATGCCATAGAGACAGCCGGATATCGACCCGGAAAGGACATCGGCCTGGCGCTGGATGCGGCTGCCAGCGAGTTTTATGTTAAGAAAAAATATGTTCTGGCATCAGAGAAAAAGAAGCTGACCCCCGATGAGATGATCACGTACTATGAGCAATTGGTCGACACGTATCCTATTTTGTCCATCGAAGACGGGCTGGCAGAGCAGGATTGGGCAGGGTGGGAAATTATGACCGACCGGCTGGAGGGCATGATCCAGATTGTTGGTGATGATATATTTGTGACCAATCCCAAAATACTCGACAAGGGGATTCAGGCGGGTATTGCCAATTCCATATTGATCAAACTGAACCAGATCGGCACGGTTACGGAAACACTTGATGCGATAGAGATGGCCAAGCAGGCGGGATACACCACGGTCATATCTCACCGCTCCGGGGAGACAGAGGATACATTCATATCCGACCTGGTGGTTGGTGTAAACGGAGGCCAGATCAAAACCGGCTCCCTCTCACGAAGCGATCGAATCGCCAAATACAATCAGCTCATCAGAATTGAAGAAGAGCTTGGCAGTGCTGCATTATTTTCGGACGAAATATTTATTGCCCAGTGAATCTACCCCTTGCTTACGCACGGGGCATCTTCTATCTGTATGGGAACCCATTCATGAACATGTTCTTAATGTTGCGTTGTAATATTAATGTAGCAATTAAACGTCCCCATAGTCGATGGTTTGTCGCAATTCTGATATGCGCTTTGTTTATGACATTCTCAGGCCGGATGTCTCATGCCTATATCCTGAGAGGGCCGCACCTGCTTGAGTTGTTGACGCAGCAGTACGGCAAATCAAAAAGCTTGATGGTGGTTCAAAAGGTTCTGTTTTACGAAGCCGCATCGGGCGAGGTGCTGGTGGAGGCCGATGAAACCCTGCGGTATCTTTTCCCGAATGTTTTCCGATCCGATTCGATTTCCCGGAATGCCTCCAGGATTCATCTGGTGTCCGGTGGAAAAACGCTTACGGTCATTGACCAAAAAATTGTAACAAATGATGAAACTTTATTTGACTTGTATAAGGACATTCTTTTATACCGGTCGAGGGAATCGTTGGGGAAAAGACTGGCTGCCGCAGGCATCGATACCTCACTGACCTGTCTGGGTCGATTCGAAGGCAGGATTGCCGTGGTACTGGGTTCCGAAAAACCGAACGAGCGGGTCTCCCAAGTGTGGGTGGACAAGGAAACATTTCAACCCATGCGCTGGGTGCTGGTAGGCGGAACGGATGAAGCGCCGGGGCTGGTCGTGGAGATTCGATATGATGATTGGCGGCAGGTCAATCACACCTGGTACCCCATGCACGTTGCCATTTACAAAGGCGGCGGGATAGTTCGGGAAATCAGAGTGGAGTCATTGCGCGTGAATCCTTCTTTTCCAAAAGCGCTGCTCGATGCCGAACGCCTGGAGATCAAGTATTTTCAGTCAATGCCCGAAAAGTTGGATACGTCTGTGGAAGGGGAGTTGAGGGAAATCGAGAAAACGATTAACGAATTCAGAAAACGAATAGAAGAATGAGGAAGCTGTATGGATTATGATACGAAGTATATTTTTGTTACAGGTGGTGTACTATCTTCTCTAGGAAAAGGCCTTGCCTCGGCGGCAATCGGTTCCCTGCTGGAAAGCCGGGGACTTTCGGTGACAATTCAAAAACTGGATCCCTATCTCAACGTGGATCCGGGTACCATGAATCCGTTTCAGCACGGTGAGGTGTTTGTTACCGACGATGGTACCGAAACAGATCTTGATCTCGGGCACTATGAAAGGTTTACCAGGGCCAAACTGGGCAAGGATAGTAATTTTACCACCGGGAAAATATATGACACAGTTATAACCAAAGAAAGGAGAGGTGACTACCTCGGGGGAACCGTTCAGGTGATTCCTCACATTACCGACGAGATAAAGAATAGCATTAAGCTGGCGGCAACCGGTGTGGATGTTGTCATTGTTGAAATTGGCGGCACCATCGGCGACATCGAAAGCCTTCCGTTTCTGGAGGCCATCCGGCAGTTCAAGACAGATGCCGGCAAGGAGAACGTGATTTATATCCATCTGACGCTGGTGCCCTATATCGGCACAGCCGGTGAACTGAAAACGAAACCGACGCAGCACAGTGTCAAGGAACTGCGCAGCATTGGTATTCAGCCCGACATTCTACTCTGCCGAACAGACAGGTATCTTCCCAAGGAGATCAAAGCCAAGATCGCTCTTTTCTGTAATGTGAGCCAGGACGCAGTCATAACGGCCAAGGATGTGGGTTGTATCTATGAAGTCCCGCTGGTTTTTCACAAGGAAGGCCTTGACGATAAAATTGTGGAACTGCTCAAGATATGGACCCGCGCACCCATCCTGGATTCATGGGAGGCTTTTGTCGAAAAATTCAAGTCCCCCAAGTATTCGGTGAACATTGCGATCGTGGGCAAGTATGTCGATCTGACCGAGTCCTACAAGAGCCTCAACGAAGCTCTTTATCACGGCGGAGTGGCCAATAACTGTCGACCCAATCTGATCTTTGTTGATTCGGAAACCATCGACTCGGACTCCTGCAGCGGTATCCTTAGTGAAGCCGATGGCATCCTGGTGCCCGGCGGTTTTGGTTCCCGGGGCATCGAAGGCAAGATATGTGCGGCAAGGTATGCCAGGGAGAACAACATCCCCTACTTTGGTATCTGCCTGGGATTGCATATTGCGGTCATTGAATTTGCGCGGCATGTACTGAAGCTGGAAGGTGCCAACAGCCAGGAGTTCGACAAACTGACGCCACACCCCGTGATTTATCTGATGCTGGAATGGTTCGACGAACAACAGGGTACCATCCAAAAACGGGACGAACATTCCGACAAGGGCGGCACTATGCGTCTGGGTGCCTATCCGTGCAATCTCAATGAGAACACGCTGGCTTCTGCTGCATATGGCGTCAAGGAAATATCTGAAAGACACCGGCACCGGTACGAGTTTAACAATCAGTACAAGGATCAGTTCATTGAAAACGGAATGGTCGTCAGTGGGATCTCCCCAAGCGGCGAGCTGGTCGAAATAATAGAATTAAAAGGGCATCCATGGCTTCTCGGTTGCCAATTCCACCCTGAGTTCAAATCACGTCCCATGGACCCGCACCCACTTTTCAGGGATTTTATCAAAGCATCCCTCGACCACAAGAACCGGCGAAGCTGATCCAACTGTTCCAAATGCGCATCTAAACAGGATGTTGTCATGGATAAGATAAAAAAGAGAATGCTGAAACGTATTGGAGAATACGTATCACCGGACCCGGGAGTTTTAAGGAAAGTCATTGCCCAACAAAAAAAGATGCGGGCCTCCGGAATTGAACAACTCCTGGGAAAGCTGCTGGTGGAGGAAGGCGCGGTGTCGCCCCTGGAGCTGGGTAAGGCTGTGTCGAGGCAACGGGTAGATCGGCTGCGGTTCTCCTCTGTTTTTAAAGGGATCGGCATCGAAGAACTGATGGTGATCAGTGATTTTGTTGCGAATGTATCGGTGAAGGCCGGCGACAAAATTATCGTCCAGGATGAATTAGGGGATTGTTTCTATATCATTGTTGGCGGTGAGGTGATGGTGTATCGGACCGGTGACTATGAGGAGGAAGTGTTCCTGTTTACGCTGAACTCCGGGGAAAGTATCGGTGAAATGGGGTATTTCAGCGATGGCGTCCGGTTGGCCTCTGTGCGCGCGCTGGTGGATACGCAGCTGCTCAAGATTAAATACGCGGATTTGGAAGCTATTTTTGTGGCCGTACCTTCTCTGACACGAAATTTCTTAAAACTCATCACCGGAAGACTGCGCCAGACAAACTTCAGGTTCGAAAAATCGGTCCTTCGAGGACGCGAAATAGAGCTTTCGCTGGAAAGTATTTTCGAAATGCTGGACATGACGGAAATCCTCTCCCTGCGATCAGGCATAGAGAGCCAGATCAAGCGAATCGTTACTACAGCCAGCAAGGTAATGGATGCTGAAAGGGCAACTCTTTTCCTCGTGGATCGATTTTCAGGTGAATTGTGGTCTCTGGTGGCGGAAGGGCTGGATAGCCGGGAAATCCGGACCCAAATAGGTCAAGGCATTGCCGGTTGGGTGGCTGAAAATGACCAGATGGTCAATATCGTTGATGCTTATTCGGACCCGCGTTTTGATGATTCCCACGATCGCGAGATGGGGTTCAAGACCCGGGACCTGCTTTGCGGTCCGTTGAAAAATTTTCAGGGCGAACTCATCGGCGTTATCCAGGCCATCAATAAAAAGGAGGGACACTTCGAGGAAAGAGACGAGGTGCTGTTTAAGGCGTTTGCCTATCAGACCGCCATTGCTGTCGAAAACCTGGAGTTGTATCGACGGCTTTTGGCTGACCATGAAAAGATAGCCATCCTCTTTGATGTTTCCGCCGCCGTCGCGGGAACCCTGGACCTGGATATCCTGTTCGTCGAAATTGTTGACAGGATTTCAAAAGCCCTTAACGCCGAACGGAGTACGCTCTTTATGGTCGACGAAAAGAGCGGGGAGCTTTGGTCCAAAGTGGCCCAGCAATCCGAATTGACGGAAATTCGGATTCCACTGGATAAGGGGCTGGCCGGGTATGTGGCCAAGACGGGTGAAGTTCTCAATATTGACCATGCATATCAGGACACCCGATTTTTGCCGATAGTGGATGAGCAGACCGGTTTTGACACGCGAATGGTCCTGTGTGTTCCCATCGTCAACCGCCAGGGCGACATTATCGGTGTGACCGAGGTTATCAACAAGAAGAAGGGCGCGTTTGACAAGGAAGATGAAAACCTATTAAAGGCCTTGGCATCTCAAATTTCCGTTGCCCTTGAGAATGCGCAACTCTACGGGCGAACAGTGGACATGCGCAATTATCTTGGGAGTGTCCAGGACAGCATTACCAATAGTATCGTTACGCTGGATAACCACTACCGTGTCAAGACCCTGAACAAGGCTGCGGAAGCCTGGTTTCGGGAACCCATATCCGGTATGGCAACCGATGATATCCGGGACATCATCGGTCAGGGGAACCGCGGCTTGTTGGAATTGATTGACCAGGTATATGTATCCGGCCGGGCGATCGTGGACGATGACGTCAGGATTGTCATGCCCTGGGGTAAGGAACATTTCATGAACGTCAACGTTGTGCCCTTGGTCGGCCATAAAATGGATCGTCAGGGACTGGTTCTGGTTTTTGAAGACATCACCAGCCGGAAACGGATGAAGGGGACTCTGGTGCGTTACATGGAAAAAGATATTGTCGAACGGCTTCTTAACGATCCCAGCCGGCAGGTGCTGGGGGGCACGCGCAGCAAAGCGACGGTTATGTTTGCAGATGTTCGTGGATACACCGGTATAACGGAGAACCTGACGGCCGAGCAGACGGTCTCGTTTTTGAACGACTATTTCAGTCTCATGGTGGATATCATTTTTCAAAACAAAGGGGTTCTGGACAAATATATCGGCGATGCCATCATGTCGGTGTTTGGTGTCCCCTACGTTCGGGAAGATGATGCCCTGCGCGCCGTCCGGACGGCGATACAGATGCGGGATCGATTGTCCGAATTCAACGACAGGCGCATGGAATCGGGAGCGCCGCCCATACGTGTAGGGATCGGTATTTGTACCGGTGAGGTGATATCCGGAAATATCGGGTCGGAGCGGCGGATGGACTTTACCGTGATCGGGGACAGCGTCAATGTGGCTTCACGCATCGAGAAGCTGAATAAATATTATGGTACGGATATATTGATCGGCGAAGCTACCCAGCAGGCATTGCACGATCGGTTGGCAACTCGCGAGGTGGATGTTGTCCGGGCCAAGGGCAAGAAACAACCGGTCAGGATCTACGAAGTGCTGGGAGAAAAAGAGGTTTCGCTCAACAAATCCCAGGAAGTCTTTGCCAGGGGACTTTCACTATATCAGGAACTTGCATTTGAAAAGGCCGCCGGCGTTTTTGCTGCCTGTGCGGATACAGATCATCTGTGCCGAATTTTCCTGGAACGGTGCAACTATTTTAAGGCATCACCGCCGCCCCAGGACTGGGATGGCGCGTGGGAATCTACCTAGTGCCCATCCATAAATGGTCTTTTTCCGCGATATCGGCGTTGGACGCCATGATTTAACTCCTCAAAAACTGACAGGAAAAAACATGGAAAACAGAATATCTGGATCGCTGGGATTTACCACCGGCAACTGGCCGCTTCATGCAAACAAACCAACCCTGTTGTTCATCCATGGATCTTCGCAAAATCGTCTTTTCTGGCGGTCTCAGGTGCAGGCCCTGGTGGATGTCGCCAATACCATTGCCATCGATCTTCCCGGGCATGGGGCCAGCCCGGGCCCTGGGAATGATCATGTGACCGGTTATGTCCAGGCCGTGATGGATTTTATTGATGAGCTGGAAATCCCCCACCCCATTCCGTGTGGCCTCAGTATGGGAGGTGCCATCACCCTACAGATGCTCATCGATCACGGAGAGCGTTTTTCGGCCGGTATTCTCATGAACACCGGTGCCAGGCTCAAGGTCAACCCCCTTATCTTTGAGACCATTCAAAAAGATTTTAACAAGTTTGTAGAATCGGTCGTGGCCATGGGAATTTCAAAAAAGAGTGACGCAGACGTGCTTCGGCCTTTGATTCAGGAAACCTCCGCATGTACTCCGGAGGTGGCTTTGGGTGATTATCAGGCGTGCAACCGCTTCGATGTCATGGACAGACTGCCGATCATCAAAACGCCTGTTCTGGTGTTGACAGCCGCCGATGATGTGCTGACACCGGCCAAATATGGCCGTTATATGGGCGAAAAGATCGCCGGGGCAATCGTGCATTCTATCGAAGATGCCGGGCATTTATCACCCCTGGAAAAACCGGATGAAGTGAACAATGTCATACGGCATTTTCTACGGAAACTTCCGGACTGATTCGGATAACCATTTATGGAAGAGAGAAGACATGGGTGAGGAGAGAAGTGGAAAAGACCGTCGTTCCGGAAAGGAAAGGCGCAAGGGCGGTACCTCGGGTTACGAAGGCCCGGAGCAAAGAAGTCAGAAATACCGCAGGAGTGATGTCGAAAGACGGGAACGACAACGAGAAGAGGCCCATAAGTGACCAAGACGATAGATGCGAGAGGATTGTTCTGTCCTGCGCCGGTACTGATGGCCAAAGAGGCCGTGGAGAAAGACCATCTCGCTGTTCACAAACCCAGAGCCGAAGTGCCGATTTAACTTATCTTCCATCTCCCCTGTTCAACTTTTCGATATATTTTTGGCCCTCTGCACTGTTTAGAAATGTCAGGACTTCCAGTGCTTCCGCTTTTCAGTGCTTCCGCTTTTTTTTGTTTTTCCCACTGCATGAGAGCAGAAGTAAGGGGTCAGAAGTAAGGGGTCAGATCTCCACATTTTACAATTTAATTTTCTTTTCTATCCGTTTAATTTTTTTACTTAAACTTTTATCCTGAGCGATTCTTGCCTCTAATCTCTTACAAACCTGAGAAACTCCTGATTCGCCAATCCCAAACTGGTTTCCAATTACTCTCAATTTTGCTCCCGTATATTTTTGGTATAAATAGATTTTTACTTTCCTGCCCATGCTTTTTTTATCGCCAAAGACTTTTTCGACTGCCCTGCAGATATCCTGCATGGATAACATTGGCAATAGAGACCTGACAGCAGGAAGATCCTTGCTCAAGCTTAATTCCGACAAATACTGATCTGTTATGAAATGTATAAAATCCTGACTGCCGAGTAAGGCAGAACCGATTACATCTTTTAATGGATTGTCATATTCCTGCCCGGTCAATCTGTTCACAAAATTCTTGTATCCTTTTTGCGCCGTTGAACGGTTTTTTCCAAAATAGTTGAGAACGAAGTCACGGAATAGCCATTTCTCCAATTTATTTTTCCCTATATACTGGTTGTAGCTGCTCCATTCATAATCTTCAGGAACAGACACCATTTGAGCTCTTACAGGATTCAGGTGGATATACCGTGACAGTTCTTTAGCGTATTCATCTTCCTCTATAAGGATGGATTTATAGCGGCCTTGAAAAAGGTGGCCACTGCGATGGTGTTTCACATTGAAATATGTCGTGTATGCACCATTGATGTGGTGCATAACCTGAGGTAAGTTTCCCGATGGCGTTTCCAGCAGTAGATGATAATGATTGTCCATCAGGCAATAGATATGGATTCTGGCATCATACCGTGTCGTTGCTGTACCCAGGTATTCCAAAAACTTGATTCGATCCCGCCGGTTTTTAAATACTGGTTTACGCTCATTACCACGAGAGGTGATATGATAAAACGCACCAGGGAAAGTTATTCGAAGTGGGCGAGCCATGTTTCTCTCCAATCAGAATTTCTATATGATGGTCGATGGCATCAGTATAGCTAATCGTCTGCAAATTGTCAAATGTGGAGATCTGACCCCTTTTTGTGACCCTATCTGCCGGAGACAGCTCTATGAATAGATAATTGTTCAGATAATGCCGAGCAAACAGAATACAACGATGGGAAGATGGGTCAACCGGGGTTTCATTTATCCTCCAACCAAAGATCGGGCAAGATCAATGGCCTTATTCTTGACATCTTTCGACAACTCGGCAGGCACAGTGCACCCATCCACATATAATTCACCCGATTTTCTGGCCAATAAATATTTTGCAATCCGATCGAAGGAGGTAAAAAGGCCCTCGGTGTTATCCTCATAGGTGCCTGCACCCGTGACAAGCAGGCCGATGCGCTTCCCTTCCATAAGAGAGGTATGCCCTGGTCTGTGATAGTTGGTAACCAGGGAAAAACCACGATCGATCAACGCTTTTATCTGGGCTGAAAAGCCCCAGAAATAAACCGGTGAGGCATACAGGGTACCATCGGATGAAATCATCTGCTCCATGACATGGATGGCATCGTCTTTTTGGACACAGGCGATCTCATCGGGCGTTTCCCGGCATTTGGCACATCCTAAACAGCCCTGGATAGATTTGTTGTTGAGATAGATCCGTTCCACATCGTGGCCCATGGATTCGAGTTCTTCCTCTACCCAGTTTAATACGGTTGCCGTATTTCCTTTTTTTTTGGCGCTGCCTAATAGCGTGATGATTCGCATGGTTGATTCTCCTTTATTAATTGTTAATGATTCCATGTGTCAAGTTTCCCATGACCGGCAGATAGGTCTTGAGCGTAAGGCGTAACGTGCATACGCAATATTTTTGTAATTTGCAACCAAGTAGATTTTTTTGATGCTGAGTCACATCTGGACGATTAACCATTGACAAGCCATTTCCAGGATACTACCTAAATGAAAACATATTCACCTTCTCGTTGAACCCCCTGAAGCGAATCTCAGCAAAGATAAGCAGGAAGCTCGAGAAAATTAGGCATAGCATCATAAACAGTTAATCGTTCAGGTGCTACCCCATTACCTTCCCATTTTTACACAGGAGTCGATTATTGAAACCATTAAAAGGACATCTGGAAATATTGGACAAAGGCTTTGGTTTTTTACGGTCTCTTGAAAACAATTTCTTGCCAGGTACGAATGACACTTTTGTGCCCGCAGCTTTGATTCAAAGTCACAACCTTCCGGAAGGGGGCTATATTGAGGGCAGCGGGAAGAAACGGGATGCCGGGAGCCCAAACGCACAACTGCATTCCGTGGAAACGATCAATCAGATTCCAATTGACACCTTTTCCAGTTTTACATCGCTCCAGGATCAAACCAGTATCAGTCCCATGGAACAATTGATCATGACCCAGGCGGCCGGCGATTTTACCGGCAGGACCCTTGACATGATCACCCCGATCGGTAGGGGGCAACGTGGATTGATCATTTCACCGCCCAAGTCGGGAAAAACCACAATCTTGAAGCACATAGCCGCTTCCATTATCGCCAATCACCCGGATGTGGATGTATTTATTCTCCTGGTGGACGAACGTCCCGAAGAGGTGACGGATTTCAAAAGAGGCCTTAAAGGGGCTAACGTAATCTATTCTTCTGCGGATCAGAGCATTGCGATGCACATGCGTATGACACGACTCGCCTTGCATACTGCCATCCTCTGCGCTGAAACAGGCCGGGATAGTGTGGTTCTCATCGATTCTTTGACGCGGATGTCACGGGCATTCAATGTGACTACCCAAAGCCATGGACGGACCATGACCGGTGGCCTGGGTGCCGGCGCGCTGGCTATACCGAGAAAAATATTCGGTGCCGCACGTAACGTCGAAAACGGCGGATCCCTGACCATCATTGCGACCATTCTGGTGGATACCGGGTCGAGAATGGACGATATCATCTATCAGGAATTCAAAGGCACCGGCAATTCCGATATTGTACTCAGTCGAAAATGTGCTGAAAAACGGATCTGGCCGGCCATCAACCTCAACGCATCCGGTACGCGCAAGGAAGAACTTCTGCTGGACGACGAGACGTATAAGGAGGTAACCAAAATTCGAAGGCTACTTGCGCCCATGGACGAGGACACCGCCATGTCGACGATGTTAGAGTATTTTCAGCGATAGTTAGTGTCCGTCCAGAAATGAGGATTTTTGCGTGAGATCAAGGCGGACGACAGATTTAACCCGGAGTAATAGCGTGCTATTTTGAGGACTTAAATCATGGCGCCCAACGCTGATGTCGCGGAAAAAGAGTATTTGTGGATGTGCTTTATGCTGAACGGGCCGGTGTAGTTGATACTGCAAGAGAAAAAGGAACCTTCGTTGTTGAAATCAATGACAACGAACCAAGATCTACATTTTAATTATGCTATAAAGGCAGCGGACCATCGTGTCCGCTGCTCACCATAAGACTCCCTCAGATGATAGATGAGACCGATGATCCCCTCTCCAGACACATTGAACATCTGATATATGAAACCAACCGTCTGGGTCTTGGCGGCAGAGTAACGGCATCGCACCTGACCAGTATGCATTCAATGGACAATTACTATGTAAGCAAATTACTCCCGCTGATGGCTGAATCGGGTATTCAAGTTGTCTGTAATCCTCTGATCAACATACATATTCAAGGGCGGCACGATATCTATCCCAAGAGAAGAGGGTTCACCCGAGTTCCCGAATTGCTCGATACTGGCGTCAATGTTGCTTTCGGACATGATTGTGTCATGGATCCGTGGTACTCCATGGGAAG
>Ga0164313_10000144_pt1 | contig 48062 bp, 41 predicted proteins | sample GuaBasSedimGuay4_FD_113735 | JGI IMG/M metagenome (GOLD analysis project Ga0164313, IMG submission 113735) | Subseafloor sediment microbial communities from Guaymas Basin, Gulf of California, Mexico - Guay4, Core 4569-4, 0-3 cm | ecosystem: Environmental > Aquatic > Marine > Hydrothermal vents...
CAATCCTTCGTGAACAGGATGAACAAATCCCATGGCCAGAAGAATCAAATCAGCTTCTATTTGTTGTTTGGAACCGGGAATTGATTTCATTTTGAAACTGCCATTTTCTTTTCCCCAGGAAATCTCCTCCACTTCTGCATGTGTTACCCTTCGTTGCATTTCGATAAATTGAAGGGTAGAGAGGCTCCATCTCCTTTCGCAACCTTCTTCGTGGGAGGTGGAGGTCTTTAAAGTTTTTGCAAAATAGGGCCAGGGATTCTCATTGGCTCTTTTTTCCGGGGGTTTTGGCATGATCTCAATCTGAGTCACGCTTTCAGCTCCCTGCCTGATGGCTGTACCCACACAATCTGATCCGGTGTCTCCACCTCCGATAACCAGTACTTTGCGTCCTTCGGCAGTAATCCGGTTATCATAGGCTACGTAGACTCCGTCATTCACCCGGTTCTGCTGGCCCAGGTATTCCATGGCAAAATGGACCCCATCCAGGTTACGCCCCGGTACATCCAGCTCCCTGGGTTGCATAGCCCCAATGGCCAGGCAAACAGCATCGAACTGGTCCATGATTTCCTTTCCTGAAATGTCCTTACCCACCTCAACTCCAGTTTTCATTTCAACTCCTTCTGCAATCATCACCTCAAGCCTGCGATCAATGGTGCGCTTGTTAAGTTTGAAATCCGGGATGCCAAAACGAAGCAGGCCCCCGATTTTTTCATCTTTCTCAAAAAGGGTAACTGAATGTCCTGCTTTGTTTAACTGGTCGGCCGCTGCCATTCCGGCAGGTCCACTTCCAATTACAGCTACTTTTTTTCCTGTTCTCATTTTAGGTGGAACAGGTTTAATATAGCCTTCAAGAAATGCCCGCTCTACAATGGCTACCTCATTTTCCCGTATGGTTACAGGCTGCTCTTCGATATTCAACACACATGAGTGTTCACAGGGGGCCGGACAGATTCTTCCTGTGAATTCAGGGAAATTATTTGTGGAATGCAGCCTGTCGCTGGCTCCTTTCCAGTCGCCCATATACAACAGGTCATTCCATTCTGGAATCAGGTTGTCCACCGGACAACCCCAGTGGCAAAATGGTATTCCACAGTCCATGCACCTGGATGCCTGTAACATACGGTCTTCAGAGTTCAATACCTGTTCAACCTCGCTATAATCTCCAATGCGTTCATGGATGAGCCTGTTTCCCGCAGGCTTCTTCTTTATCTTTATGAATCCTTTTGGATCTCCCATAGTTCTGAAAATTAAACGTCTCCAATCATTTCCACATCTTTCTCCACCCTTGCCAGTTTCTCCTTGAGCTCTTCGAGCTGAAGTTCCTGCAGCACTTTTTTGTATTCATATGGAATGATTTTAATGAATCGCTCCACATAATCGTCCAGCTGGGTAAGAATTTTCTCCGCTACCGTGCTGCCTGTCAATTCATAATGCCTGGCAATCAGATCCGATAACTCCTTTTTATCATTCAGATCCTCCACCAGTGATAGTTCTACCATTCCCATGTTGCAATAGTAATCGAAGTCACCTTCCTCATCCAGAACGTAAGCCACACCACCGCTCATACCGGCAGCGAAATTCCTTCCGGTTTTACCCAGTACAACCACCCGGCCACCGGTCATATACTCACAACAGTGATCACCCACACCTTCAACCACAGCAATGGCTCCACTGTTTCTGACGGCAAATCGTTCACCGGCAACACCCGAAATATAGATTTCACCCTTGGTGGCCCCATAAAGCACTGTATTTCCAATAATGATATTCTTGTCCGATTCGAAAGTGGAACCTGCAGGTGGCACTACAATGATTCGTCCTCCAGCTAATCCTTTACCCAGGTAGTCATTGGTATCTCCTTCCAGGTAAAACTCCACACCTGGCACAAGGAAAGCTCCAAAGCTTTGTCCGGCCGACCCTGCAAATCTTGCCTTTATAGTATCCTCAGGGAGCCCGTCATTTCCATATAGTTTGGCAATGGTACCCGAAAGCATGGCCCCGGTGGTCCGGTCCGTATTCTGAATGGGCATGTGAATGGTTACGGGTTCCTTATTCTCAATGGCAGGTTTGGACTTTTCGATCAGCTGGTGATCAATCACTTTTTCAATTTTATGATGTTGTGATTCAACCTTGTAGAGTGCATTCCGCTGTGCAGCTGGTAAAAAGGCTGTAAGATCACTCAGGTCCAGATTCCTGGTTTTCCAATGAGTAACAGATTCATTCCTGGTGAGCAGATCAGCACGGCCTACAATTTCATCAAAGGATTTGAATCCCAGGTCCGCCATGTATTCCCGTATCTCCTCTGCCACAAAGCGAAAATAGTTTTCCACAAAATCGGCTCTTCCGCGAAAACGTTTTCTGAGTTCCGGATCCTGGGTGGCCACACCCACCGGGCAGGTGTTCAGGTGGCATTTTCGCATCATGACACAGCCCAGCACCACCAGGGCGCTGGTAGCAAATCCAAACTCTTCTGCACCAAGAAGGGCAGAAATAATTACATCGCGTCCTGTTTTTATCTGGCCGTCTGCCTGGAGTACAACCTTTCTCCGAAGGTTATTCATCACCAGGGTCTGCTGGGTCTCTGCAAGTCCGATCTCTAAGGGCAACCCGGCATGTTTGATGGAAGAGGAGGGACTTGCCCCTGTTCCTCCTTCGGCTCCGCTAATGGTAATCAAGTCGGCTGAAGCTTTGGCCACACCTGCTGCAATGGTTCCTACACCGGTTTCTGAAACCAACTTGACCGAAATCTTTGCGCTGGGATTTACATTTTTCAGATCAAAGATCAGTTGGGCCAGGTCCTCAATGGAGTAGATATCGTGATGCGGAGGGGGTGAAATCAGGGTGATACCCGGAATGGAGTAGCGTGTTTTGGCAATAATCTTGTCCACCTTATGCCCCGGCAACTGTCCACCTTCACCTGGTTTGGCACCCTGGGCAACTTTTATTTGAATTTCATCGGCATTCACCAGGTACTCGGTGGTGACCCCGAAACGTCCACTGGCCACCTGTTTTATGGCACTGCGTTTGGAGTCGCCATTGTCCTGAGGCTCAAAGCGCGAAGGATCTTCGCCTCCTTCCCCTGTATTGCTTCTGCCACCGATGCGGTTCATGGCGATGGCCAGTGCTTCGTGGGCTTCCCTGCTGATGGATCCATAGGACATGGCCCCTGTGACAAAGCGCTTCATGATTTTCTCCACCGGTTCAACTTCCTCAATGGAGATGGGATTCCTTTTATAGTCAAGCAAACCCCTCAGGAAGGTAGGGCGGGTTGTTTCACAATCCACCAACATGGCATATTCCTTGTATTTTTTGTAGTCCTTATTCCTGGTACTCCACTGGAGCAGGGCAACCGATTCGGGGTTCCAGGCATGATGCTCCCCATTCTTCCGGTATGCATATACCCCTTCTGTGAGGATCATGGAGTGCACATCCTCGGTGTAAGCTCTTCGGTGGGGGATCAGTATTTCTTCAGCTATTTCCTCCAGTCCAATTCCGCTCAGCCGGGAAACGGTGCCTTCAAAATATTTGTCAATGACCGATGTGGAAATTCCTATGGCCTCAAAGATCTGCGCTGCCCGGTAACTCCTCAGGGTGCTGATCCCCATTTTTGACAAGATCTTCAACAACCCCTTATTGACGGCCAGGATGTAATTCTGCTGGGCTTTGTCAAAATCCTGCTGGATGGCCCTGGTTTTCACCAGTTGTTCAATTACCGCAAAACTCATATATGGATTGATGATACTGGCTCCATATCCGAATAACAGCGCAAAATGCATGACCTCACGTGGTTCCGCCGATTCAACCACGATATCGATTTGCATTCGCTTCCTGCAATTGATCAGGTGATGGTGCACTGCCGATACAGCAAGCAGCGAGGGGATGGGAGCCCGATCCTCGCTTATATCCCTGTCGGTGAGGATAATGTAATTATTGCCTTCATCCACAGCCTGCTCTGCCTGTTTACATATATCATCCACAGCCTCTTCCAGGCCTTTGGCTCCATTTTTTGCATCGAAATGCATGGTAAGGACACGGTTTGAAAAACCCTTATATCTCAGGTTTTTTACCACCTGGAAGTAGGTGTTGTTAATAACCGGGCTCGTGAACTTTACCATTTTTGCATGGTTGGGTGTCTCGTCCAGCACATTGTCCTGCAGAGAACCAAGGTAACCGGTAAGTGTCATTACCATCTCTTCCCGGATGGGGTCGATGGCAGGATTGGTAACCTGTGCAAACAGTTGTTTGAAATAGGAGAACAGCCTGTAGGGTTTTTTACTCAGCACCGTAGTGGGGACATCATTACCCATTGAGCCGATGGGTTCTTTACCCGATTCAGCCATGGGTTTGATAATGGTCTCAATATCCTCGCGACTATAGTTAAAGGAGGTCTGATATTGTTCATAGGCATCTCCAAGTCCGGGGGGAATGATATTACCGGCCTGGATCTGCTCCAGGTTCACCATGTTTCTCCTGATCCAGTCCAGGTAAGGATGCGCTGAAGCCAGCTGCTCCTTAAGCTCCTCATCTCTGTATATCTTCCCTTCCTGCACATCAACCAGGATAATTTTCCCTGGCTTCAGTCTGCCTTTTTCTCTGATCTCCTCCGGATTGAAGGTCTGAACCCCCACTTCGGAACCCATCACCATCAAATCGTCCTTGGTAATAATATACCTGGAGGGGCGTAATCCGTTCCGGTCAAGCATTCCCCCGATATAACGTCCGTCACTAAAGATCAGTGACGCAGGACCATCCCAGGGCTCCATAAAGGCAGAATGGTATTGATAAAATGCTTTCAATTCGGAGGAGATGGGATTTTTCTCATTCCACGACTCAGGGATCAGGATGGACATGGCATAGGGGAGCGATTTTCCGCTCATGATCAGGAACTCAAGCGCATTATCCAGCGATGCCGAGTCACTTTTATCAGGTTCAATCACCGGGTAGATCTTCTCCAGGTCACCCAGTACATCCGATTTCAGAATCGACTCCCTGGCCTGCATCCAGAATCGGTTGCCTTTCACTGTATTGATCTCCCCGTTATGGGCCAGCATGCGGAAGGGTTGTGCCAGATCCCAGCTTGGAAATGTGTTGGTACTGAATCTGGAGTGTACAAGGGCAATTGCACTCTCCATACGTTCATCCTGAAGGTCAAGAAAATACTCTCCCAACTGCTCGGATGTAAACATTCCTTTATAAATCAACACCTTGGTTGAAAGGCTGGGCAGATAGAAGAAGCTTTTTTGCTTTAGTTTGGAAGCCGCTACATATTTTTCAACTCTTTTGCGAATAATATATAATTTCCGTTCCAGTTCCACCTGCGGAAGGTCGGCACCCAGCAGAATTTGCTTTATGTTGGGTTCGGCACTCCTGGCAATATCCCCGATGGTGCTGTTGTCCCTGGGGACCTCCCGAAAACCAATAAAATTGACGCCCTCATTATTTACAAACTGTACCAGAATCTCTTCGCAATTTTTTGCTTCTGCCGGATCCTGTGGCAGGAAGACCAGGCCGGTTCCAAACTGACCTTCGTGTGGAATGGAAAATCCCTGCATCAGGTAAAAGTCCCTGGGAATTTGGATCATTACTCCTGCGCCGTCGCCCGATTTACTATCCGATCCTTCTGCTCCCCTGTGGGTCATATTCACCAGGGTTTCCAATCCACGCCTGATAATGTCGTGTGATTTCTTCCCTTTCAGATTTGCTACAAATCCGATTCCACAATTATCATGCTCAAATGCACTTCTGTATAATCCTGCCTGTACAGGTCTCTCTTTTTCCATCGCAACCGCTGCTTTGTTGGTGTATCTATAAAAAAACCGTTCTCTGCTTATTCTGAGAACGGCCTTTCAATATTTCAGTTCATACCATTCTCATCCGGACCCATTGATCCTCTTAATCACATGCTTGTTTATTGGATTTGAATGTAAATTCATCTGTTTTTTGCTAAGCGCAAAGATACGGAATTATATTACGAATCAAAACAAATTAAGGTTTCTAAACTATATATTGACGGCCTAAACCTGTTAATAACTTTTAAATTGAAAGAGGTCAGCCCATTTAGAATGATACACCGACTACCACATGGAATTGCTCTCTTTGAGGGTTCCAGATAAGAGAGACATTTAGAGGAATAGAGAATTTGTCGGTAATCTCGATATCTTGAGATGCGGAAAGTCCTATATTACATACATTGAAATTGCCATCACTGGTATGCCATCCATCACCTGCACCAGCAAAAAGACTGAAATACTTGAATCCATATCCAAGTTCAAAATACATATCTGAGCCGGCAGATCCTGCTGACCCCGCTTGATTCAGGACGTAATTGGCCCCGATTGAAATACCTTTGATTTCATAACTCAGGTTTATTTCGAAGGCGTGGGATCCATTTTCTTTTGAGTAATCGAAATAATTGGTGCCCGGGAAATAATAGTCTGTTATTCCAACTGACAATCCAAAATCAAATCCATAAGAGAGGTAAAGATCTGCCTCTGCGCCCTCATTGGATGTGAAGCAATAGGACCCCCAGCCTCCCATTGAGAAATTGCCAAAGGCAACTTCCATATAGGGTTGGATGGCCGGGCCTGTTCCAAATTTGGTACCTCGCCATAGATAACTGCTTACCAGATCTCCTCCTACGCTGAATGGGGATGATGATTCCTCTTCCTGGGCTTTCAGATTCAAAGGAACCATCATCAAACTGACTACCAATAGTGTCAATTCTCCTCCACTCGCATGTCTCCTTTTCATAATTGTAAATTTCAGGGTTAGAATAATTATAATTCGAAACAAAACTACGAATATATATTACAGACCCTATAAAAAATGAGGTTAGAAGTGTTAAATAGATATATATTGTAAGATGACCCCCATATAAAAAGGGGGTGCATAAAATAAATATGTAAATAATTGAATAGAGCCCCTTTATTATAATTATGTAAATCCCTCTCTTCACCTTGATAGGTTGATTTCAATTTCTTAAATTGAGCACCCACTTCGTTAATACCGATCCATTATGAAAATTTCCTATAAGTTTTTACTAATTGTTTGGATGTTGGGTGCAGGTTCTATGGCTTACGGTCAAAAGACAGCGCTTTTGCTTGTGGATATTCAGGACTTTTACTTTCCAGGGGGACGTGTTCAACTGGAAAATCCTGAAATGGCAGGCATGAATGCAGGACTCATACTGGACCATTTTCGGAAATGTGAACTTCCGGTCTACCACGTTCGTCATAATTTTGAACCAGGAGGGAACATACATCAATATGTGAAGCCCGAAGCAGGAGAACCAGTCTTTTCCAAAGACCAGGTGAATGCTTTTTTGGATACCGAATTACTGGGAATGCTACAGGCTGATTCTATAGAACAGCTGGTTATATGCGGCATGCAAACCCATATGTGTGTGGAGGCTGCTGTCAGGGCTGCTCACGACCTGGGCTTTTCGTGCCTGCTGGTAACCGATGCCTGTGCAACCAGGGCACTTCAATACGAGGAAAACATCATTCCCGCAAAGAATGTGCATTACTCCACCATTAAGACCCTGCAGGATAGTTATGCCAGGGTAATTACTACTGAAAATCTTATCAAGGAGTTTAGCAGGTAAAGGCATCCAGGCGAACATGTTTAATCATTTATACTAACTTTGATTCCTGGAGTTAATTGGAAATTAATTTGAGAAGATTGATTAGATGAGTAGGGAAATTTATGCAGATATACAGAGTGTTCTGACCCGGGAGGCCGATGCCATCCGATCCATACCGCTTACCGACGCCTATGAAGAGGTGATAGAGTTAATAGTTAATCGGGTGCATGGAAAGGGAGGCAAAGTGATTGCCAGTGGCATGGGAAAAGCCGGACATGTGGCCAACCATATGGCCACCACCCTGAGCTCAACGGGAACACCTTCTCTTTTTATTCACCCCAGTGAAGCTCAGCATGGCGATCTGGGTATCATCAGGGAAAATGATGTCCTGATTGTATTGTCCAATTCCGGGAAAACCCGGGAGATATTGGAACTGGTAGAACTTACGGATGCACTTCATTCGGGCATTCCTGTGGTGGTTATTACAGGGAATCCGGATGGTCCACTGGCACAACAATCGCAGATGGTTCTGTTTACAGGGAATCCTGAGGAGGTTTGCCCCCTTGGACTAACACCCACCACCTCTGCCACTGCCATGACTGTGATTGGAGATGTACTGGTGGTATTATTAATGAAGAGGATCGGATTCAAATCTTCCGATTATGCCAGAAGGCACCATGGAGGGTACCTGGGACAAAAATCGAGGGAGTCGGGCAATGAGAATTAGCAGGGGAGCTTCCGCCGGACTTGTAATTGATATCCAGGAAAGGCTTTTTCCGCACATGGCACAGTATGAGAATCTGCTCAAAAAGTGTCTGATTCTGATCGAGGGACTTAAAATTCTGGGTGTTCCACTTTTTGTAACTGAACAGTACCCCAAAGGGCTGGGGCACACCATTGAACCTGTTGCCCTTGCACTGGGAACAAATCCTGCCGTTGAAAAATCCACATTTTCATGTTGCGATGAACCTGAGTATCTCAAGGTCCTGGAGGGTTCTGAACGTAATACGCTGATTATCTGTGGAATTGAAGCACACGTCTGTGTGATGCAGACGGTAGTTGACCTGGTGGCTGCGGGGTTCACTCCGGTTGTTGTTGAGGATTGTATCTCCTCCAGAGATATAGAAGATAAACGGGTGGCCATCCATCGGATGCGTAGCGAAGGCGCTGTGATCACCACCTGCGAATCGATTCTTTTTGAAATGACAAGGGTTTCCGGGACCGATGAATTTAAGGCCATATCGCGCCTTGTAAAATAGGTTGAATGATGTCACATATTTTCACTGTAGGAGAGACCATCCTCGATATTATTTTTAAGGATAAAGAACCTAAGACTGCCCGTCCGGGCGGATCTTCATTTAATGCATCCATCACACTGGGTCGCCTGGGGGCGCCCATCACTTTTATCAGTGAAATGGGTAACGACCGGGTGGGGGACCTGATCCTGGATTTCATGGTTGAGAATGGGGTGGATGCAGATTATGTTGCCAGGTATAGTGAGGGGCAGTCTGCCATCGCACTGGCTTTTCTTAATGAGAAAAGCGATGCCGAGTATCAGTTTTATAAAGATTACCCCCACCAGAGGCTGGCAGTTGATTTTCCCGAGTTTGCTTCCAATGACCTCCTGATGTTTGGATCCTTTTATGCCCTTAATCCCGGCATAAGGCCCAGGGTTAAACTACTGCTAGAGAAGGCTCAGAAGGCTGGAGCCACCATTGTTTATGATCCGAATTTCAGAAGTACCCATGCTCCGGAACGAGCCGATTTGATAGATGTAATTAAAGAGAACATGGGATTTGCATCCATTGTCAGGGCCTCGGATGAGGATCTGGTAAATATTTTTGAAGTTGATAATCCCGATGATGCATGGGAACAGATCCGGTCTCTCACCCAGGTATTGATCTATACTGCCAATGCCAATGGAGTATACCTTCGGACGGAGAAGCTGAAGTTTCGCATGGAGGTAGAGCAGATTGAGCCTTTGAGTACAATAGGTGCGGGAGACACGTTCAATGCCGGAATTTTGTATGGCATCTGGAGAAATGGATATGGAAGGAGGCAAATTTCTGAATTGGATCAATCCCAATGGGAAGAACTCATTGGGAATGCCATCCGGTTTTCCCGGGAAGTCTGCCTGAGTTATGACAACTACCTGCCACTTGAATATGCAAAAGAGGTAAAAGAAAAAAACAAGAAATGAAAAAGAACCCATTAGGAAAATCGAAGTTACTGGTTTCTCCCATCACCTTTGGAGCCTGGGCCATTGGAGGCTGGATGTGGGGAGGATCGGAGAAAAAAGATTCAATAAGGGCCCTGCACGCCTGCCTGGATCATGGCATCACCTCCATTGACACAGCTCCAATTTATGGATTTGGTCAGTCGGAACAAATAGTTGGTGAGGCTATTAAGGGTAAACGTGATCAATATGAAATCATGACCAAGGCCGGAATGCGGTGGAAAAACACCCTGGGTGAGTATTTCTTTACTACAACTGATAACGATGGAAAACAGCGTGAGGTATATAACTATTCGGGCCGGGACAGCATCATCGCTGAGTGTGAAGATAGCCTAAGAAGACTGGGAACCGATTACATCGACCTCTATCAGATTCACTATCCCGATATTACCACCTCCATTGAAGAGCCCATGGAAGCTTTCCAGACGCTGCTTGACCAGGGAAAAATCAGGGCGGCAGGAGTCAGCAACTATTCTTTGGACCAGATGAAACTGGCCGATGGTGCGGTTTTACTCAGTTCCAACCAATTGCCTTATAGCATGGTGCGCAGGGAAATAGAAGAGGATATTGTTCCCTGGTGCCTTGAGAATAGTTGTGGAATCCTGGCCTATAGTCCCTTGCAGCGTGGATTACTTACGGGGAAAATCACCGCGGATCACTCTTTTGCTCCTGGAGATACCAGACCCGATACACCCCATTATAAGAGGGATAACCTGGTTAAGATCAACCAGTTTTTGGATGATATCAGGCCGCTGGCTGAAGAGAAAGGTGCCACACTCTCCCAGCTTGTCATCGCCTGGACCCTTCGCCAGCCAGGAATTACAGTTGCATTGGTGGGGGCCAGAAATGAAACCCAGGTCATAGAGAATGCGGGTGCTGCCAGCGTGGAGCTTTCAGAATCAGAAGTTGGAATGATCAATGCTAAGCTGGAGACATTGAAGCCTAAGTTGGAAATTGAGTGATCACTTCCCGACCTGGAGCCGATCTGAAAGGTGATCCCTGTTGAGCATCAATCCCTTATTCCAGTTTTCCTGGTACACCTGAACAATGTTTACCTGGTCCTCAAAGGTTTGGGTCAGAATAGAGTTATATACCATGTAGTCGGTGGGTGTCATAACCTGATCCGATTCCAGATAGCACCAGATGGCATCTGCTTCAGGCTCTTTCCCCAGGTAATCCAGTTCCATAAGCTCACCGTTCACCTCAAGGGAGAAGTGGTCAAGAAGGTAAACCATAAGCAGACTGTCAGCGTCTGGTGATTCCAGTTCTGTGGCCAGTTGGGTGTGAATACCCTCCCGCTCAAATAGCGCACGGTCCAGGTCATCGGGAAAAATCCTCATAGAAATTTCAATCCGGTCCGATTCAGGATTAAACCTTACTTCGGTGAGGCTTACATAAAACTTATGCAAGGACCAGCTCCCCAATACCAGGAGCAAAAAGAGGAAAAACAGAATCCTGCTTTTATATTTTTGACACCTCATGTGTATGCTTTAAAACACAAAGATGCCAATTCTTTTATTAACTTTGGTCATTAAAAAAAAATCTTTGGCTCATGAGAATAATCACATTTACCCTGGTTCTGGGAGTGGGGCTATTGGCTCTTAAAGCTCAGGAACAGAGTGACCCTTCAAACAATAAATTCAGGCAGATGCACAACGAGTTTGCCACACCCAACGCTTACAGAACTGCTTCTGGTGCACCCGGACAACTATACTGGCAGCAGGAGGCCAATTATAAGATTTCCATTGAGCTGGATGATGAAAACCAACGGATTTCAGGGAGTGAGGAAATTGAGTATATCAATAACTCTCCCGATCCTTTGAACTATCTCTGGGTGCAGCTTGATCAGAATGTAAGACAAAAGGAGAGCCTGAGCAAACTGATCACTCCGTTTCAGTTGGATGAGAGAATGAACAGCTATATGCTTAGCCGGTTTATGAGCGAGTTTGACGGCGGATTCCATCTCGAGCATGTGGGCGACGGTGAAGGAAATACAGTGCCATACACCGTAAATTATACCATGATGCGCATTGATCTGCCGTCAACGCTCGAGCCTGGAAAGTCAGTGGACCTGGAAATAAAGTGGTGGTATAACATCAACGATCGCATGAAAGATGGCGGAGGTCGTTCGGGAATGGAGTATTTCGGTTCAGATGATAACTATATCTATACCATTGCCCAGTTTTTCCCACGGATGGCAGTCTACAGCGAAGTAGAAGGCTGGCAGAACAATCAGTTTCTGGGCAGAACCGAATTTGCATTGCCTTTTGGGGACTATGAAGTGGAGATTACTGTTCCCTCCGATCACGTGGTGGGAGCAACCGGAGTTCTTGTGAATGCAGAGGATGTACTCTCTAAAGAGGGGATGAACAGATATCAAAAGGCCCATAAGTCGTTCGGGAAACCTGTGGTCATTGTTAGCGAGGAGGAGGCTATTGTCGCAGAAAAGAGAAGAACGGATCAGAAAAAAACCTGGAAGTTCCATGCCGAGAATGTTCGGGATTTTGCTTTTGCCAGCTCCCGGAAGTTTATTTGGGATGGCATGGCTGTGGATTTTGGCGGGCGGACTGTGCTGGCTACCTCACTCTATCCAAAGGAGGGAAATCCTCTGTGGGAGAAGTATTCCACACGGGTGGTGGCGCACACCCTCAATGTCTACTCACGGCTCACCTTCGATTATCCTTACCCGGTAGCCTATTCGGTACATACCAGACAGATTGGAATGGAATACCCGATGATCTGTTTTAACGGAGGGCGTCCTCTAGCTGACGGAACCTATTCGGAGCGTACTAAGTGGGGCATGATTGGTGTGATCATCCATGAAGTGGGACATAACTTCTTTCCAATGATTGTAAACTCGGATGAGCGCCAGTGGACCTGGATGGACGAGGGCCTGAATACTTTTCTACAGGGAGTGGCGGAACGGGAATGGGATCACAATCATCCTTCGCCCAAGGGGAACCCCGCAAATATTGTCAGTTATATGAAGGGCGATCAATCCAACATTGCACCCATTATGACCAATGGCGAACTCACCATGCAGTTCAACAACAATGCCTATGCTAAACCTGCCACCGGTCTGAATATTCTGAGGGAGTCCATTATGGGCCGGGAGCTCTTCGATTTTGCTTTTAAGCAGTACGCACAACGCTGGATGTTCAAGCATCCTACCCCTGAAGATTTCTTCAGGACCTTGGAGGATGCATCGGCCATTGACCTGGACTGGTTTTGGCGAGGTTGGTTCTATACCACCGATTATGTGGACCTTTCTCTGGATCAGGTGACAGCCTATACCATGGCTTCCGGGAATCCTGAAGATCAGAAGATTATGGAGAAGAAGGGGGCAGAATCAATACCTGAAGAGATCGCTGTGCAGAGAAACCGTGCTTCCATGAAATCCATGGTAGAATCTGATCCTGACATGCGGGATTTCTACGATGATTACGATCCTTACCAGCCAGAGAAGTACGACAAAGAGGCCTACAACAGGTATTTAAACTCGTTGAGCCCTGCAGAGAAAGCATGGATATCCAGGGAGAACATCTACTATCAGCTCGATTTTTCAAATCTTGGAGGAATGGTTATGCCATTGATACTACAGTTTGATTTTGCCGACGGAACCAGTGAGATCAAAAGGATCCCGGCCGAGATATGGAGCAGGAACAACTTGAAGACTTCCAAAGTATTTGTGTTTGATCAGGAGGTGGTGGCTGTCACCCTCGATCCTTTCCAGGAAACGGCGGATTGTGATACTGGCAACAACCACTGGCCTCCAGAAACTGTGGAGAACCGGTTTGAGTTGTATAAAAGCTCCTACAGAAGATCGGGTGGATCAAACCCCATGCAGAAACAGTAGGATCAGAGCAGTATGTTATCGATGTAAGCCATCTCGTCTTTTGAAAATGAGAGGTTATGCAGGGTAGCAGTATTGGCCAGCAGCTGATCGACCGAGCTTGCCCCGACGAGCACCGAAGTAATCTGTTTTCTGCTAAGAATCCATGCCAGGGCCAGCTGTGCCAGGGTCTGGCCACGTTGCTCAGCATGCTGGTTCAACGCTTTTACTTTTACCATGACTTCCGGGTCCAAATGTTCCTTTTTCAGGAAGATGCTTTCACCTGCCACCCTGGAATCTTCCGGAATTCCGTTCAGATACCTGTCGGTAAGTATACCCTGTGCAAGTGGACTGAAGGGGATACATCCGACCCCGTGTTTTTCAAGAACATCAAGCAATCCATCTTCCACCCACCGGTCAAACATATTATAACGGGGTTGGTGGATCAGGCAGGGAGTACCCAGTTTTTTAAGTATTTTCACTGCTTTGGTGGTCTGCTCGGCACTGTAATTGGAGATGCCCACATAGAGGGCCTTCCCCTGTTGAACTGCACTGTGCAATGCCGTCATGGTCTCCTCCAGGGGAGTCTCCGGATCAGGCCTGTGTGAATAGAAGATATCCACATAATCGAGCCCCATCCTTTTAAGACTCTGATCCAGGCTCGACAGCAAGTATTTCCTGCTTCCCCACTCCCCATAAGGTCCTTCCCACATCAGGTAGCCCGCTTTCGTGGAGATAATCAATTCGTCGCGGTGCTTTCCTAATTCTGACTTAAGAATGTTCTTCAGATTGATTTCAGCACTTCCGGGAGGGGGCCCATAATTGTTGGCCAGGTCAAAATGTGTGATGCCCAGGTCGAAGGCTTTAAGCAGAATCTCTTTCATTTTATTGAAATCATCCATTCCACCGAAATTATGCCAAAGTCCAAGCGAAACTGCAGGTAACAGCAGTCCACTGCTTCCACACCTGTTGAATTTCATATTTTCGTAACGGGAGGTTGATGCAAAATAGGTCATAACGACTGATTTTAATATTGGATTAGTTTTTAAATAGCGGAATCTTATAATAGATGGAATAGGAGAAACCAAAATTTCTATTATTTGTACCATTCCCATAGCCGGGTATCAATGCCGGGGTGATTTTAGGATCCATATCCTGGTTCAGAAGAAACTTAAAGCGCACCATCCATCCCAGGAACAGGTTGGGAAGCACTTCAGCCCTGAGGCCTCCTACCAGTTCGACCCAGTGCCCACGCAGACTCGATTCATAGGATTCCAGGACCATATCGCCCCAGTAACCATTTTGAATGTACATATTTTCTGCTTTCTGGGTAAAAACCGATAGTCCGTAACGGGCCCCAACGGTGATGGAGTGATGGATGGACCGATCCTTCATGGGTAGTACATTATAGTCCACTCCCAGCCTGCCATAGGTGCCACCAGACGCATAATCAAAAAGGTCGGTGGTATCCGACATGTTGCTGTAACCCAGCTCAATCACAGGGTAGATATTCTTATAGACCTCAAAATCGCCGGATATTTCAGCCCCATACTCTGCCGGCTCGGTAAAGAAATAGATAAACCTGGCCAGGTCAAGCCCTAGCCTGGGACCAAAGGTACGAAGTGTATCCTGGCCTGAAAGGGGCTGGCTCACTACTGCCATGGTCAATAGCAGCAGGATTGCTTTAGAAATATAGCCAGAGATGCTCTTCATCTGGTTCTGTGTCTGCATCTATTACAGTGCTTTTTATCTCAATATCGTAAAACAATTTGCTTCCATGAATAATGCTGTCGGGGTCAAGTGTAAAAATGGCTCCATAGCCACAGGTGTATGACATCAGATAGAAACCTGTATTGTGAATCAGTGTGAGGGTATCCGACAGTTCATTGATTTTCATCACAAACCTGGAATAGGTGTGATGTGGATCCAGGGGCAATTCAACGCTGGATATATCTGATGAATCGTACAGCAGACTGTCAGGTTTTCCTTCTCTGATGCCATAGAGGGTGACTCCCGAGATAGTGGTATCCGAAACTGCTTCAGAAATCACCGTCTTAAACTTTGCCACCAGCTCCGACTGGCTGTTGTCATTACAAACCTCCTGGGTCACACAAGAGACCATCAGAAACAAAACAGAGATAAGCAACAGCCGTGATTGCATTATTCGACTTCTTTTAGGTTTTCATTTAACCAGTTAAGATACTCTGAATATAGAAAGATGCGACTTTTCATATCGTAAGCCACCCCATGAGTCCCCGGAGGATAGATCTTCAAATCGATGCTTTTTCCGTTATCGATCATGGCTTTGGCCAGTTGAAAGGTGTTCTGGGGATGTACATTGTCGTCCATCAACGAGTGCACCAGCATCATTTTACCTTCAAGATTACCTGCCAGTGCTACCATGGAGCCGCCCTTATAGCCTTCCTCATTATCATCAATGAGTCCCATGTATTTCTCAGTCAGCACACAATCATAGTTCCTGTGATCCGATATGGCGGCTGTAACGATTCCAGCCTTGAAAACATCGGGATGCAGCAGGAGGGACATCCCTGCAGAAAAACCACCAAAACTGTGACCCATGATCCCCACACGCTCCCCATCGATCCAGGGTTCATTGGACAAGTATTTGGCAGCTTCAGCAAAATCGTGAGTCTCCCAGATCCCCAGTTGCTTATGTACAATCTTTTCAAAGTCACTGCCATAACCACCATTTCCCCGGTTGTTAATATTGACCACCACATAACCCAGTTGAGCCAGGTACTGGTTCCAGCCACTGGTTTCAAAGCTATTGTACACTCCCTGGGATCCGGGTCCCCCGTAGACGGCAAGCAGCAGAGGATAGGTTTTTGCTGGATCGAAGTTCATGGGCCTGATCAGGTATCCATCAATCTTCTGTCCGTCTGACGTTTCAAATGTAAAGAGTTCCCGGGGTGCATATTCATGAGACTCCAGGTAAGCTGTGGCCCTTTCATGACCGGCAAGGTTTTTGACGAGTTTTCCATTTCCCTCCATAAGGTCGATTTGTGAGGGTGTGTTGATATCTGAGTAGCTATCAATGAAGTATTGTCCGCGTGGAGCTACATCTACCCGGTGGTTCCCCGGGGCAGAGGTAATCTGCTTTTTCCCTTTCCCATTGAATTTTACACTAAAAAGGTTTCTCTCCATGGGTGATACCTCACAGGAGAGGTAATAAAGTGTCTTTTTAGATGGATCGATGGCTTTGATTCCAACCACATCATAATTGCCACTTGTGGGCTGACCCAGCAGGTTTCCATCGTAGTCATAATGGCATATGTGTGAGTAACCTTCCCTGTCTGAGATCCAGAAAAATGAATCCATATTCTCCGGGAAATAGAATAGGTGCATCTCTCCAGCAAAAAAGTCAAAAATATCTATCCATGCTTCGTCTCTCTCTTCCAGGATCATGGATTTTTGTCCGGTCACCACATCAAACAGGTAGAGTTTCAGATGGTTCTGAGCACGGTTCATCCAAACCACAGCCAGTGTATTTTCCCTGGAGGTCCAGTAGATTCTGGGCATATACCCTCCCTCGGGATCGAAATTGAGCCATTGCTTTGTACCCTCATCCACATTGAGGATTCCCAGTCTTTCCACCGGAGGATTATCACCCACCTTGGGGTAGGGGATCTCCATATATTCGGGATGCTGATCTGAAAAATCGGTTAACTTGTAAATGGGGACCTCCCGCTCATCGGTCTGCCAGAAAGCCATGTACTTACTGTCGTACGACCATGACCAGGCCTGTACCAGGCCAAACTCTTCCTCGTTGGCCCATCCAAAGCGACCGTTATAATATTTATCGGCTCCATCGCTGGTCAATTGGGTATGAGTCTTGCTTTCCAGGTCAAAAGTAAAAAGGTTCCCCTCTTTCCCATATCCCACTTTTTTTCCATCGGGTGAAACTTCTGCCGTAAAGGCGCCCTGCACAATAGATTTAAGGCTCTTATCTTTAACTGAATAGAGGTAGTAATCGGCATTTCCTGAGTACCTCCATATGCGCTTGAAGTTGGTTTGGAAAAGCAGATACTGGTAGTCTCTGGTCCACTGAAAAGATCGGTATTTAAAAGGTTCACCGGTTTCAGGGAAGGTATGATCACTTTCACTGAATACCAGCTCTTCCGATTGGCTCTTAATGTCATAGGTCCATATTTGCTGCGTTCTCTCATCCATCTTTGTGAAGGAATACTTGTCACTCTCCTCAATCCACCGGACGCCTGAAGGTCCGCGATCGCCGCGCAATGACCTGCCTGCATACATGGCTTCCTGTAATGAGCTGTATTGTTTCTTCTGTGCCGAGACAGATAGGGTGGTTGCGATCAGCAGCAGAAGGAGGGTCAACTTTTTCATGAATTCCATTTTTTGGTTCTAAAAGGCAAATCTAGCAAAAATGTTCCTTCAATAGATGATTGTAAGCTATAACACCCTGGAGGCATTCCTGTGCAATATGTTTTCCAGTTGCTCTCTCCCCAATTTCATGGATTCCAACAATTGCATAAGCGGAAAGCGCGTATTATCTGTTCCAAACAGAACTTTGTGTGCATGTTTTTGAAGAAAGATTCGGGATTGATCCTTATCCCGGGTCAAGGCATTGTATCCACTGGTCCCTGAAATATCACAGTAGAAGTTGTCATACCGCTCAAGCAAACCGTCGATGATCCCGAATTCGGCGATTCGTCCTTTCTGGTGAATGTATTTGGGGTGCCTCACCGCTCCTATGCCATTCCAGAAGTCGGGTCCGTGACCAATAAAACGAATCTCTGGAAACTCTTTGACTCGTTGTTCAAGGGCCTCAAAATCAAATAGAATGCCCGGGAACTGGACCTGGTTCCTGCTTATCTTCTTCTTCCAGATCCCAGTTCTTTCTGCAAACCTGGTGAGGTAATAACGAGACACACCGTTGTATTTGTCATTCATTAGTCGTTCGAAGATCCACTGAACATAGCCCTCCTTTTCCTGGATATAGTATAAAGAGGGGACCTCCATATGGAATACAAGTGCCATATGGAGCTGCTGCACCAACTCCAGGTAGGTGCCTATAAGAGGATCGTCCCACTTTCTGCATACCTTCAGTTCGCCGCATCCTTTAAATCCTTTCCTCAGATATGTGTTGAAGTGGTCCTTCAGATTTTCAGTAGCCGGATCGGGCGCATAGAAGGGAACCAGGCGTTCGGGATACCTGTCGCAGGCTTCAAGGATAGGCTCAGCCGGAAGATCCATATGCAATTCGGGTACCGGAGGATGGAGCTCTTTCCAGGTGAGCAGCCAGCTCTGGTCAATCCCCCTGAGATCCATTTCACGGATGATGGAGTCTGCATTAAATCCATCCAGGCCAATATGCATATGGGAATCAATGGTGGTCATTATTTAAGTATTTCGGCTATAATGCGGTTTATCTCTTCGGCTTTTGTAATCATCATCATATGCGACCCTTCCTCCACAAGATAATCATATTGAACATTCTTTATGGGGATGGTGTGGTCGCTGTTTCCATGAATATGAATAATATGTGGTGAATAGGTGACTCTGTTCCATTGGATAATCATATCCACGGTACGCTGTATATAGAGAGGATCTTTTATTTTCAGCATATCTTTAAATGTCTCCTTGTCGTATTTCCGGTCGGGCTCTACAATTCCCTGCAGGAGCCTGGCACTGCCCTTGGTAATTCGTTTGGGGATCACGCGGTTGAGCGGAACCTTCTGAGCAAAGGTGTATCTGTCTGGCAGTTCATGGCAGGCTTTGGCACTTGATATCAAAATGGTCTTATGTGGAGCAAGTGTATCCATAAGCTCAGTACAGATCATTCCTCCCAGAGATACACCCATTAAAATATAGGGAGCCGACTGGTCAATTTCATCAATAAACCTAAGCGCATAGGAGTGCAGGGATTCGCGCTTATGGGGAATGGGATAGCTGATGCTTGCAGTATCATAACCTGGCGGTAGTTCCAGGTGTTTAAAAAGCCTGGCATCTGATCCCTGACCTGGAAAAAGGTATACGATGGTATCCTTTCCCGGTGGGGTAGTGCCAAATACGCCCATGGAAAGAATGGAAAATATGGATATGAATAACCCCCTTTTCAATTCGCATGTATTAGAAAATATCCAGATCCTGACCCACAATCACTTCACCCTCGTACCCCGATCTGATCTCTTCCAACAAATCGTGCTCACTGTGGCCCCAGTAGAGTATGTGATAGAGGACCACTTTCCCGGGCCGGGCTTGTGAAGCTATTTCGGCCAGCTCCAGGGTGGAGGTGTGATGTTCAGAGTGGTATATCTTCCAGGCCTCTGGTTTTGTGTCAAATCCTGCCTTGCTGTATACTTCGTGTACCAGTATATCTGCACCTTTTGCATATTCCGCGACCTTTTGGGAAGGTTTACAATCGCCCGATATCACAATAACTTTGTCGGGAGTGGTGAATCGGAATCCCCATGCATTGGGCCATGTACCATGCGTGACCGGGAAGGCTTCCACGGTAATGTTGCTGTCCCGATAGATCTCACCCTCCTTATCAAATTCATGGCAGTCTACTCTCCAGCCTTTATCGTTGGTGGGTTCTGCCCCGTAAACCCGGTAATTGATATCCTCCCGGTAAGCCTCCAGAATGTGGTCGGTCATTGAAGCTGTACCTGTGGGGCCATAAACTGTTAGTGGTACATCTCTTCCCATCACCCATGGAGTGAAAATCAGGTCGGGATATCCGATGGTATGGTCAGAGTGGAGGTGAGTGAGAAATGCAATGTTCAGTTTGTGAATTTTAAGCGCTTCCATGGTACCTCCGTATCGAGGAGTAAGACTGGCAGCTTTTCGAATCAGCCCCGGGCCAAAGTCCACAATATAGGATGTTTCATTGACCACCAGGGCAAGTGCACATCCCGACTGTTCGGGCGAGGGATTGGGATTTCCTGTACCCAGCAGTACCAGTTTGGTAGTTTCCGAGTCGGAGAAGTTTCTCTGGGCCATGCAGTGGGTTTGAGCGATCCCAATCAGGACGAGAGTCAGAGATAATATTCGTTTCATGATGATTTGCTTTTCATTTCACATTCAATTATTACCCTTGCATAACCGATGCAGTACTGGAGATCCTCTTCAGGAAACTGAAGAATACTTTTTACTTCGGCCACAGCAAATTCACTTACAGAACGAATACCTGCTTCATAACAAAACCTGGCCATAGTTCCACCCACTCCTGTTATCCTTGAAAGATCGCATAGTGCATACAACTCAAGCAGTCTTGCTTCGGGAATCCCCGTCTTCTGAGTAAATTCACTTCGTTGTTCATGGGTCTGAACCATCTGGAAGAAATCCATGGTATTCTTGATGCCCTTCGATCTTAACGATTCGGTGTATTCAAAGGGAATCCCCGGAAAATTGGAGAGAGGGTGTGGCTTTGCCAGGTAAGATCCGGCCTCACGTTTCAACAGGACCAGGTATGGGTAGGGTAGGTTCCACCGGGATGAGAATGATTCCATCTTCTGTTTTGACCCCAGTTTCCTTATCAAATCCTTCAGATTGGAGATACCAGCCTCCACCAGTACCACAAATCTATCTTCCATCTTCTCGCGGAGCATCACCCTGCCGGGCAACATCCGTTTCGTGCGGATCAGCTGGAAAAAACGATCCAGAGAGATCAGGGAAGGATCCAGAGTATAATATTCCATTCTTATCTGTTCTTTATTCCAACCAGAGCCATTTCGTAGTCCGAGTCAAGCTTGATTTTGCCCTTGGTAACGATTGCAAATGTTTCGGAATAATAATCATATAGTTCTGTTCCCTCATCGAAGAAGGATTTGATATCAATTTCTTTAATTCCCTTACGCAGGTCCATGCCAACCACAACCTGGTCGGTGTAACCATCTCTTTCAAACCTGCGTGAAAAGGTGTAGGGTATCTGTTGGAGCATTTGATGCTTTCCTGCCCCAACTGCAGGATGATCCCTTCTGAACTTCCCCAGTTTCTGATAATGTTTCATGATTTCATGGACACTAAAACCATTCCTTACCGTGTTGGATTCAATCTCTTCCCAATTCATGGGGCTTCGCAATGTAGCATCCCCGTTGGTACCGGGAATAATTAACTCCCTGGAGCTTTCATCCCCATAGTACACCTGGGAAGCCCCGGGACAGAGCAATAGTTTCGAGGCAGCCTCAATGGGTTTGATTCTCTCTCTGTCGAATGGGCCACCATCATCGTGGGAGCTTATATAGTTAAGCACTCCATATCCGGCCAGCTCGCCATGCAGCATTTCTGAATATTCAGAGAAGAGTTTTTCATAGGAGGAGGTGGCACTCTCTTTGAATTCAAAGTTGATCATGCTCTGTATGCCATTTTCAAAATAGTCCACTTTTCGGTCTCCAAATGAAAAATTCCTCCCTGCGGAGATCCCATATCCATATACTTCCGCCACCATAAAAAAGTCCTGATCGTCAAGTACCACATGGGGATTTTTACTCTTCCATGATTTAAAGGCCAATTGAGCTTCCTTATTCAGTTCACTCCATACCTCCTCTTCAATGTGCTTTGCAGTGTCGAGCCTGTATCCATCAATCCCGTATTTCCGGATATAATCGGTGAGCCATTTGATGATATAATACCTGGGAGCTCTGGGATACCCTGTTCGCTGAAAAAAGGCTTCCAGCTCACTGGTCTCCCGTTCCAACCGGCCTTCTTTCTTCCATTTTTCTAACAATTGGGAAGGAAGGGCTACAGGCTCAAGAGTTTCGGTCCTGATGTCGGGAAGGTTCTCCACCAGTGTGCAGGTAACTGTGGTTTCATAACTGTTGTAGGTGCATGCCGGAGAAGTTCGCACCCACTCTTCGGGCCACAGGGGATCTTGTTGGGTAACCGGACCTGTATGGTTGATGATCACATCCATCAGTATCCTGATCCCATGTGAATGAGCTGCTTCCACAAGATTAGACAGGTCTTCTTCTGTCCCGAAATTGGGATCCATGCTGGTCCAGTCGCTGGTCCAGTAACCATGGTAGCCATAGGTCATACCGGTCCCCTCATCGGTTCCGCCGTGAATCTGTTCAAACCAGGGTGTTAGCCAGAGTACAGTGATCCCCAGGTTATTAAAATAGCCCTCCTGGATCTTCTGAATGACCCCTTTGATATCCCCCCCCTCAAATCCGCGAAGTTTTGCAGTTTGTCCGATTCGGTCAAAATTCAAATCGTTGGATAGATCCCCATTCATAAACCTGTCGGTGAGCAGGAAATAGATATTGGCATTCTCCCAGAAAAATGGAGCTTCTACAACAATTTTCTGACCAGCATCCGACCTGTGGCACGAATTAAATGTTATACCCACCGACATGACCCATATAATACTTATTATGAATGTTTTATACATATCAATCTTTTTGGTTGGATAGAAGGAGTACTTTTCCATTGCTCATGTTCCCGGTATATTGAGTAATGGCATTTTCCACATCTTCCAGAAAGAAAGTCTGGCTAATTTGAGAGGAGAGGGCATCGCTCAACTGTTTTTTTACCCTGTTGATAAATGTTAGTTTAAAAAGTAATCCTTTGGTTTGCAGCCAGTTTCCAAGTTGAAAACCAGTGAGGCGTTTATCCCCTACGATCAGCTGACCGGGATCCACATTCATGGGGTCACCTGACAGCCTTGCGTAGGATACCAGGGTGGACCCGGAAGGAGCTGCACTGAGCAGCTGAGAGGAGTGGTGGCCAGCTACCGCATCCAAAAAAAGGGTGGCGCCCAGCTCAGAGGCGAGTGTTGTTAATTCCGATTCAAATAATCTATCCTGACTGTTTAACACATAGGTTGCTCCCATATCTTTCAACACCTCCACATGTGTACTGTTTCTGACAATATTGATCAGAGGAATTCCATGGGCGGCAGAGAGCCTGATCAACATCTTTCCCAGGGCACTTGCTGCTGCATTATTAACCATGGCGGGGTGTTTTCCTGTTTTCGCCATATGCAGAAATGCCATGGCTGTCATGGGATTAACCACCATCATGGATCCCTGCTCCAGGGTTACAGATGGGGGCAGAGGAATGGTTCGCATGGCAGATGTGACCATAAATTCGGCCCAGGTTCCATCTGCTTCAGGATTGGGTGTGCAGGCCACTCTTTTCCCATTTCTCATACCTGCCATAAGCCCACCTCCTGAACCTACCACCATTCCGCTTCCTTCCAGTCCCGGGGTAAAGGGGTAGTTGCGATCCAGATACCCTCCCTTTAACAGGGCCAGATCAGATGGATTTATGGGCGAGGCTGCCATTCTTACCAACACCTCTCCTTTACCGGGTTGAGGTACTGGGATAGTTTCTACCACCGGCTTACCGTCGGGGCTGTGCTGTCTGACAGCTAGCATGTTCCTGGGAACCTGGATTTTCATAGCATCCATTTATGGGTTAGGTCTTCAATTGTTTTTATTGTAAACAGATGATTTTCGGGAATTTTCCACTTTTCGATTACCTCAGGGAGAATCTGTTGCCTTACAATCCACAACTGGGTAACCGAACTGATTTTAACCAGATTGTCAAGGGCTTTTGACCACCCGATGCCTTCCAGTTCCATAGGTCCCACTTCATCGATGACAATCAGGTCGGGATCTCTCTTTATGCTCTCACTAATCCATGTAGCACCACGAATAAAAGCCTCGGGATTGAAAAAGAAACGCCTGTATTTCACCCACCCCTTCTTCTCCCTTTCACTTCCCATGGGAATCTGGTCTCCTGTCTCTATATTTTCCAGGTCAAAGGCAGAACGTTTGCCTTCTGAAAATGAACCAGGACAAAGGAATCCCATCACCTTAACTCCTCTGTTTCTTAATTGGGTGACCTTCTCAGAAACTGTGGTGGTTTTACCCCCCTGAACCGGTCCGGTCAGCACAAAAATGTGATGGTGTCTTGTTAAATCATTCATCAGACGATAAAAATAGGTAAAAAGAGAGAAAACCTGCCTGACTATCTAACCTTATATGCTTCCCGAGCATTTACCAGCAGCTGATCCAGCAGCCTGGTTCTTTGCACCGGAGTCAGATCAAAATCTGTGATGGCTTGAAAACATAAAAATATGCAGTGGAGAGTCTACCGGATCTTTTTGTATAACTGCGGGGGAAAACATGAACCAACTCATTGTAATTAACCAGTAATTTGAACATGCTGCCCAAAGTAAACTTATTCACATGCTCCCTGTGTCTGTCCCGGATACCGAGTACGGGCACCGAGATCAAGAAAACACCCCCAGGTATTACAAGCTCCCATAACCGGTCCATATAAAATTTATAGTCGGTTATGTGTTCGAGAACCTGGGAGGACATTACCAGGTCCAGAGAATCATTTTCCATTGAAATCAGATCGGGAAGATATGAAAAATGGTTGCCATTATCATCCTTCTCTCCCAGGAGTTCATTTTTTGCAAAGTCCAGGGAAATGGCACTGTGGTCAACCAGGTAAAAACGGGTATTTTTTAATTGTTTTGAGAGATAATGAATATTCCCTCCGAGTCCCGAACCAAAATCCAGTATGGAGCCAGCCTCATTAAACAAATGCATAATCTTCTGCAGGCCCTTCTCATCGACACGAAGTTGTTTCTTATCTATTTGCTTGTTATAAGCATTGTCCCAATAGCTTTCAGTATTTGGATTTATTAGGGATCTAATTCTTTCTTTCAAAAAAATCATTGTATGCCATTTGTTTCTAATTTTGATAAAACGTTTTCTGCTGCCGAACGGATCTCACCTAAAGCTAGTTCCACATGCTCCTTTTCCACATAAGTCTGTCCAATAACCATTCTGATCGTATAGAGGTCATTGATCTTTGTATGGGTGAGAAAAAGTTTGCCGCTCCGGTTGATCTCTTCCAAGAAACTTTCATTGAGTTTATTTAGCATCTCGTTTGAATCCATGCCTTCAGGGTGAAGCCTGAAACAGGTGAAATTCAGAAATGGTTTCATGGCAAGCTCCATACCCGGTGCACCTTGAATGATCTCTGAAAATTCCAGATTTAGTTGAATATGTTTTCGAAGCTTCTCCTGTATGCCTTCAATCCCCATGCTCCGCAAAACAAACCACAACTTGAGTGCCCTGAACCGTCGGCCAAGCGGAACTCCCCAGTCGCGGTAATCATTTACCAGTCCGCGGGATTTTGTTTTCAGATACTCAGGAAGTACTTCAAAGGTTTTAATCAGGAGTTCTGCTTTTTTTACAAAGTATACAGAACAATCAAAATTGGTAAACATCCATTTGTGTGGATTAAATACAAAGCTATCTACCTGTTCAATCCCTTCAATCATCCATCTGTATTCAGGAAGAAGCAGAGCAGTTCCGGCATATGCCGCATCCACATGCAACCAGATATGGTGCTTTTTGCAAATGGCAGCAATCTCTTTAAGGGGATCCACAGCCAGTGTCCCTGTAGTACCTATGGCCGCAACGACTGCACAGGGACGATGCCCCTGTGCCAGGTCTGTCCTGATCTGTTTTTCAAGCAATTCGGGGTTCAAACTCATTTGCTGATCTGTACTGATTTTAACCAGGTTCCTTTTACCTATCCCACATATACCCACAGCTTTCTCAATGGAAGAGTGGGTTTCTGTGGAGCAGTAAACTCTGAGGTTATTGGGCACTCCCTCTTCATTTGAGGTAAAATTAGTTGAGACCTCCCTGGCAGTGAGAAGGGCTACCAAAGAGGCAGAGGAAGCGCTGTCCTGGATTACCCCTTCATAATCCCCGGGAATTCCCATGGCATCCCTTAGCCATTCTGCCATTCGTTGTTCAAGCTCAGCAGCTGCCGGAGAGGTGTCCCAGATCATGCATTGTGCTCCAATGGCAGAGGTAATACACTCGGCCAGTATAGATTCCACTGAACTATTGGCTGGAAAATAGGCATGGAAGTTGGGGTGTTGCCAGTGTGTAATCCCTGGCATAATTACCTCATCAAGATCTTTTATGATTTGTTCAAGAGATTCTGGCTTTTGAGGAACTTTTGCAGGGATCTGACCATAGATATCACCAGGAGCCACAGGAGACTTCACCGGAAAATCAGAAATATTATTTAAATATTGATCAATCCACTCAATAATTTCAGTGGAATCAGTTTTAAAATCTTTTGGCTCTAGCATAATTGCCCTAAAATTAATAATTTTCCACTATCCTAATTTATGAATATAAGATTGAAGAATATGTCGCACTCCCCATCTAACCATTTGCGATTAGCTATTTGTCTGGTCGTACTGTCATTTCTTCTGTGCCATTGCTCCCTGAGAAATAAGGTGGACGAAAATCCCAGCCTTACTCAAAAGGAACAATTGGGAAAATTTCTTTTTTTCGAAGAGGGGCTATCCACACCGGAAGGACAATCTTGTGCCACCTGTCACGATCCAGATGTTGGATTTGCCGATCCTTTGAATGAGCTGCCTGTTTCGAGGGGGGCTGTCCACGGACTCTATGGGAACCGGAACGATATGCCTGTTTCCTATTCCATGTATGTACCTCCCTTGCATTACGATTCTGCCGAACAGGTATGGGTTGGAGGTCTGTTCTGGGATGGGAGGGCAAATTCACTCACGGAACAGGCCATGGGTCCTCCTCTGAATCCACTGGAGATGGCCAATCCCGATACAGCTGCCATAGCTGATAAAATCAGGAGATTAGACTATTCGGACCGGTTCGGGGAAATCTATGGGGAAAATGCCCTGAATGATCCCGACTCGGCGTTCTTTTACATGGCAGACGCCCTTGCAGCATATGAACGGTCGGCGGAAGTTAATCCATTTAGCTCTAAATTCGACCTCTGGCAAAGAGGGGAATCGGCACTTACCGAGCAGGAACAGCGAGGATTTATGCTGTTTGTGGTGGAGAGCAAGGGCAATTGTGCTGCGTGCCATCCACACACACCGCTTGAAGACGGAACTCCTGCCATGTTCACAGACTTCACTTACGATAACCTGGGGGTACCTCCCAATGCTGAAAGCCCATTTTACCTCCTCTCTTCAGATCATAATCCTGAGGGATTTAACTACAGAGATCCTGGTCTGGCAGAAACACTGAGTGACCTGGCTGAACTGGGGAAATTCAGGGTTCCCACCCTGAGAAATGTGGCTATAACGCCTCCTTACTTACATAATGGCATATTTAAAACCCTTTACCAGGTAGTGGCATTCTACAATACGCGGGATGTGGCACCATGGCCAGAACCTGAGACTTCAGCAAATATAAATGTAGATGAAATGGGTAACCTGGGACTCACCAACCAGGAGGTGGAGGATATCGTAGCTTTCCTGAAGACACTGAGCGACGGATGGCATCATCAGGAAATCATTAACCCTTGAAAAACAGGATGCTGTTATAGATCATATCCAGGGCAAAATAGGCAAATGCAAGAGCAAAAGTCTTAAAAAGCACAGGGATTACCCTGGGTTTTGATAAGATCCTCCTGAACTTGGAGAATAGAAACGCAACAACCAGGGTGGAAAGAAGCCAACCCATCTGCACCAGTCCCATAAAGAGGTACTGACCCAGATAGACCTGGTCACTGAGTAGTATCGCTTTGGGGATGCAAATGGTGATCCAGTAAGTCCACAGCACCCCGTTAGAGAGAATCATTATAATGACTTTCCAGAAGCCGAAGTGCACCTTCTGGCCTGTATCCAGTGTCTTTATTCGCCAGAGGGAGAGAGAGATCCATATGAGTATTCCGGCACCGGCCAGGGAGAGTCCCCTGAAGAAAGCTTCATTGAAATTCAGGGAATCGAGCAACATCATGCTGATTACAGCTACCAATGATTCGGTCACCAGGGCTATAAAAATAATCCGCAGGCTTTTCATGAAACCCGATTGCAGGATTTCAGTAAAGACCGCTGTAATCACAGGTCCGGGGATAACACCTCCGATCAGCCCCAGCATAAATGCGACAACAAGTTCGTGGATCATAGCTAAAAAAATAGGAGACCACCCAGTTAGAGCAGCCTCCATGCTTAGTAGTAGTTTGGAGTTTCTGGTTTAGAGTCTATAGCTAACTCCAAAGGTAAGGTAGGCTATTCCATAACCCACCTGTGCAAATGCAGCAAAATGCTCATTGAAATAGTAGCGTCCGCCTACATATATTCCGAATACAAAGCCACCTGAAGATGAAGAATAGTCCTCACCTGGCCAGTAGTTTCCATATTCTTTGGAGGACGATATGTTATACCCCAGAGCGAGTACACCATAAGTGTCCAGTTTATCCAACAACGGGTAGTGGAAAGTACCTCCCGCAGCAATCACAATGTTAGAGTAATTCCAGCCATAGTCATAGCCTCCGTAGGTAGTCCGGTATTTGTATGAGTTGTATCCTATGGAACCAACTATCCCTATGACACCCTTCTCAAGAACATCGTCCTTGATTGCCTGCTCATAGGAAAAGGAAATAGGTGGAACACCGCTGGTATAATAGGCTCCGGAATAGAGAGAATTCCCAATACCAATACCAAGGCTTAGTACCTTTGTGCCCAGATTAAACTCACTTTCCTGTGCATTCAGGGTTGGTAAAACGAAAATAGCAACAATTAAAATAGCTAACAGTTTCTTCATCTTTTTATAGTTTAGTTTAGATTAATCTCGAGGGCTTGGTATTCTAAATGTACTTCGATTTCCCCGAATCTACCAAATGAATTGCATTTTTTTTTGGCTAACAGGAAGAATCAATTGATAAATCTATCTTAAAATACCATTTTCCAGCACAAGGATTTGGTCGGTGAGTGCCCTGTTTTGCTCTTTATGGGTGATCAGAAGCATGGTCTGTGATTTCTCTTTGAGCTCAAGAAATAGTCTGTTTACATGGCAGGAGGAATCAGGATCAAGTGAAGAGGTGGCTTCATCCATAATCAGTAGTGCAGGCTTTATATAGAGAGCCCTTACAATGGCAAGCCGCTGTCTCTCACCTCCGGATAAATTGGCCCCGTTTTCAGAGAGCCCGGTTTCGAGTCCCATGGGAAGTGCTTCCACAAGTGGCATTAAACCAACTGATTTCAATAGATCTAGAATCCTCTTTACATCGGGATTTCTTATACCAGGTGCAATGTTTTCCAGCAGGCTACCGGTAAGAAACCGGATTTGCTGAGGAACCACCCCCATCATGGCCCTGATGCTCTCTACTGAAAAGTGACGGCTGTCATATCCATTGATGGTGATGCTGCCCTTATTTACCGGATACAAATGCTGAATCAGTGAAGCCACCGTTGATTTCCCCGAGCCACTTGATCCCTTGATTACGGTAACCTTTCCAGCCTCAATGGTCAGGTTCAGATCCCTGAAGATCTCCCCCCTGGTCCCATAAGAGAAAGAGACATTGTGAAACACGATATCCCCAAAATCAGATTTTGGAAAGGAGGGTTTGCCTTGAGGTTGCTCTGGTTTCAACTGGAAGATCTCGAAAAGCCTGTCGGCTGCAATCAGTGCATTCTGGTAAGTTTTATTGGCTCCAATCAAACTGGCCACAGGGCCTGTGAAATATCCCAGCAAAGCATAAAAGCTAATCAGTTTTCCAGGGGTAATATCCTGCCGGATCACAAAGTAGGATCCAATCCATAAAAGTGCAATGGTAAAAATACGATTGATAAGTTCGGTACTGCCCGAAACTGCGATGGAGTTCAGTCCGGACCGAAACAGGGTGTCAAGCAATTTGTTAAGCTTTTCCTCTGCCTTTTGCTGCATTCGGTTTTTTAGGTTGAATTGCTTGATATATTCAGACACCTGAAGGGATTCAACCAGCTGACTTTCAAAGGAAGCCGCTTGTTCCATCACTCTTCTTTCAATGGTTCGGTTTCTCCTGTTATAAAAAAGGTAGATCAACAGATATAAAGGAATGATGCCGATCATCACCAACGCCAGCCGCCAATTGAGAAAAAACATGGTTGTAAAACTGAAGATCACAATCATTATATTCACAAGGATACCAATCACAGCATCATTGATAAATCCCCTTATTTTCACAGCATCGTTGATCCTGGAAAGGATCTCGCCGGTTTTCATTGAATCGAAAAACTGCTGTGGTAACCTGAAGATATGCCTGTAATAGGAGGCGATCAACTGATTATCAATGACTTGCCCTGTCTTTAGGGTGATTATATTTTTCACTATCAAGAGATAGATCATTGCAAGTACAATCAGGATCATTGCGGAGCTCATCAGGTTAAGCAGTCCGGTGTTATGTGTAACAAACACGAAATCGGTTAATTTGCCAATATAGAGTGATGTTGAAAGTCCCAGTATGGTATAAAAAAGGGCCGCGAGCAGGGCCTGAAACAGGGGCTTCCAAAGGGGTTGAAGAAGCCTGATCAGCTTTCTGCTTTCAATAAAATCCTGTTCAATCTCCTTAGGGGTGATCCCCCGGACCAATACAATCACAGCACCACTCCAACCCCTTTCAAATTTGTCATGGTCCCACCTGCATATTCTTCCCTCTGCAGGATCCATTACCCTTAATCCTTTTGCATTTACCTTATAGACACATACATAGTGCTGCATCCCGTCGTGCTGCTCAATATGTGCGATAAAGGGTAATGGCAGTTGGGACAAGTGTTCCATGGAACCTCTCAATCCTTTGGATTCAAAATTAAAATGATCCAGAACTTTGATCAATCCCCACATGGAGGTTCCTTTTCGATCAGTTCCAGCCTCCTGACGAATCCTTGCCACCGGAATCCTTAATCCATAAAATGACATGACTGAAGCCAGGCATGCAGGCCCACAATCGGTTTGATCCCTTTGCCTTATTTTAATTTTACGATCCCGTCTCATGATTTTGAGTCGATACAGTGGGATTGACCCAGAGGTTGGCTTTTTCCAGAATCAGAGCAGCCACACTGCATCGGAACAGAATGAAACTGGCTGTAAAAGTCATCCCGATCCTTACAGCCTCAGAAGTGCCATTGGTATAGTGAATTTGAGCGTCCTCTAATGTGCAACGGATTCTATATGCGGTTGTTCCGTTGAAGAGGGTTACTTCCTGGTCTAACAGATCGACATGGGTTTCCAGCGGATGGTGGGAGCGAAATCCGGAATCATCAAATCTGAGTTTCACTCTGGTTCCCTCTTTTACTGAAGGGATATGTCCTGGATCAATGAAGCATTCGGCCACCAGCAAACCTGTGGGTGAGATCATGGCCAGTGACATTCCAGGATGAACCACAGAACCAGCGGATAGGCTTCTGCTGTTGTAGAGAGTCCCTGCCACCGGAGCGATCAGGTAATATTCGTTCAAGTTAGCCTGAATTTGGATAACGTCATCCGAAAGTTGGCTGATCTCCAGGTTGATCCTTAACAGGTCTTCCTCGAGGCTGCTCTTATAGGCTTCACAAAGATCTGTTTCTCTTGCGCAGATCTCCCTCAACTGATTCAGGGATTTTTCATACTCATGCCTGGATATAACCTGCTGATTAAATAGGGTTTTGGAGGTCTTGTGCTCATCCTGAAGAAACTCTTTTTGTATTTTTAACCGCGCGATATTTGCCTGGTGATTTCTGTTCGACTGCACATAATGGGAGGTACGTAGAGGCAACTGATTCTCAAGGATAAGGCGAATGTCTGTCACCGATTCCTTGTGGATTCTGATTCGGTTTTGGTGGGCGTCAATCCTGGCCTTTAGCAAGTCTGTTTTTATCCAGATCAGGGTGTCTCCAGCTGCAATCTTTCTGTTATCCATAAGCACCGATCTCTCCACCATCCCTGAAACATTAGACAATATTTCGGCGGGTTCCTGAACTGGTCGAACCATGCCCCTTACACTGGTAACCACATCTACCTTTACCAGAGGAAGTGACAAAAATGCGCCTAAAACCAGGAGAATAATCACATAGGCCGAGAGGCTGGAACGTACCTGTCGTTTGTATATCAGGTTTAGCGTACTCTCCTCAAGCTCTTCCATCAGGTGAATAGGGCAGCAATAAATGCTTTCACTTCATCCCAGAAATGAAAGAGTAGTTTAAAAAGGATGGCTGTTTCGATAAAGATCACAATGTCTTTCCAATCGGGTTTCTTGATTTTCATTGGTTTGTTCTTTTGTTATGGGGCACCTGTTAAAGAGGTGCCCCTTTAGGGTTATTCGTTTACGATATCGTTAACTATTTCATTATAGACAAAATCCGCGTAAGCATTCAACGGGTATGAAGTGGTTCCTCCAAGGGCAATGTACCTGAGAAATCTGCCCACGTCGTAGGCAAATCCGCCTCCATTACTGTTCCTTAATTCTTCAGCATTCATCAGGCTGAAATTCTTTGAAATTTCCATAGTCTTTTTTTTTTATTTTTAATTTTTTTCTTCGGGCTGACCAGTCAGTCCGTTCTTAAAATTGTCCCAGTCATCAATGATCTTCCCAATGGCAATAAGGGCAACCGAGATAACAAATGGCAGGAATCCTCCATTGATATCCTGCTGCTCATGCTCAGAGATTTCGTTGAAGTTTTCAATAGTTAGTTCATTTTTCATTTTTAGATGATTTTGCACAGCCTACTCTGTTATGGTTTTTCGGCCTCCACCCGTACATAGAGCTCATGTATTCAACAGTTAATGTGCCCGGTGACAGAAAATCGGTCAGGGGTTATGTTTTTTTTTTGAAATGAAGCCTGTTTTATCCGGATCACAGAGGGCAAATAATTTCTATCTTTATTTCCACATTAAATGAGTAAATAATGAAAATCGAGAAGCAACTTTTTGGAACCCTGCCAGTAGGAAAGGATGTATATAAGTATACCCTGAGGAACGATGCCGGGATGGAAGTCGATGTGATTAATTACGGAGCCATCGTTACAGCCATACGGATACCTGACCGCGAAGGGAATCCGGGAGATGTGGTTTTGGGATTCGACACCCTGGAAGAGTACCTGGGTGAGCATCCCTATTTCGGTACCATGGTGGGCCGGGTTTGTAACCGGGTCGGTAAGTCGCGGTTCGAGCTGGAAGGCAGGATCTTTCATGTGACACCCAATGAAGGAGAGAACCACCTTCATGGGGGTAAGAGGGGCTTTGATAAGCAGCTATGGACCGCTTATTCTCATCAAACTCCCGACCAGGTTTCATTAAAGTTGGGATATGAAAGTCCCGATGGAGAGGAGGGATACCCGGGTACCCTTATGGTTGAAGTTGAGTATTCGTTAAATGATCAGAACGAGCTTGGAATTAGCTGCAGGGCAAAAAGTGATAAAACAACCCATGTAAACCTTACCAATCACAGCTATTTCAACCTTAATGATTGCCAAGGTCTTATTTATGATCATGAATTGCTGATTGACGCAGAGCGAATCACAGAACTGGATGACGAAAGCATTCCCACCGGAAAGATTTTGCCGGTGGAATCCACAGCCTATGATTTCAGGTTATCCACACCCATTGGTGAGAGAATCAATGAGGTTTCACCTGGATACGATATAAATTATGTACTGGCTATGGAACCTCGCGATCTTACCAGGGTAGCCGCAGTGTATGATCCTGCCTCGGGTCGGATCATGGAGGTACTGACCACTTTGCCAGGCGTTCAGCTCTACACTGCAAATTACGTGGAGGGTATCAGGGGCAAAGGAGGAACTACTTATGAGAAGCACTCTGCACTCTGTCTGGAAACTCAGTTTTTCCCCGACACGGCAAACCAGCCTTCCTTCCCCTCCACCGTTTTAACCCCAGGAGAGGAACATTCTTCTGTAACCATCTACAGATTTAGACGATAGCATGAGAGGGTCATTAGCAGTTATTCTTGTCATAGCAATCCTTTCCCAGGCAGAAGCCCAGGTGTATCATTCTTGTCCCCATGCGGGCAGTGGCGCAAAGGTTTATGAGAATCCACTGAATGAAAGGTGGTTGTCCGCTTATGATGTGAAGCACTATAACCTGCTGCTGGAGGTTTCAAATAAGAGTACTGAGATATCGGGTGTCTCCCGAATCGCAGTTGAAGCCACAAGGGCTATAGATACCATAGTTTTTGAGCTTCAGGATGCCCTGGACATTACCCGGATCTACATTAATGAAGATATCAAAGACCATGATTTCAGTACACCTCTTGGTTTTAATCATAAGGATGATGCAGTCTATATCACTCTGAACCGGGAATATGTGTCGGGAGAACTATTTTCAATTTCCATTTTCTATGAAGGTGAGGCAGATCAGGACAGGGGTTTTTTTGCAGGGATAACCAATGCCAAAGATTCCGATTATGGCTTTGATGTGACCTATACCCTTTCCGAACCACATAATGCAAAGGACTGGTTTCCTGTGAAGCAGGTACTTGAGGACAAAATTGACTCGGTCAGGTTCAGACTTCAATGCAATAAAAATCTGATGGCTGCCTCAAATGGCACCCTTGTTGGTATGGAAGAGGGGGAGGGTAACACCCGTATATTTAATTGGGTTACAAACTATCCCATGGCCTACTATCTGCTCTCCTTTGCTGTGGCCGATTACAGGGATTTCTCCTTCAATGCTGCTTTGACAGAGGCAGGGGATTCGGTTCTGGTCCAAAATTATATTTATAATTCGGATGAAGTAATGGCTGACTGGGAAGATGAAATAGTGGAGACCGGTTCAATGATCACCTCATTTTCAAAACTCCTGATGGACTATCCCTTTGCCAATGAGAAGTATGGACATGCCATGGCACCCTTGGGAGGAGGGATGGAGCATCAGACCATGACCACCATTCACGACTTCGGATTTTACCTGGTGGCCCATGAGCTGGCCCACCAGTGGTTCGGCGACCACATCACCTGCGGAAACTGGCAGGATATATGGATCAATGAGGGTTTTGCCTCATACCTTGAGTATATTGCCGCGCAGGAGTTAAGGGATCAGGAGGCTGCAGACGGATGGATGGCCAATGCCATGTCCATCGCACTGGGAGAAACAGAAGGGTCGGTTTATGTCCCGGCCGGGGAGGTGGATAACACCTACCGCCTGTTTGATTATGGGCTCACTTACAAGAAGGGGGCCATTTTATTGCATATGATCCGATACCACCTGAACAATGACAACCTCTTTTTCACCGTCCTGCGAAACTATCTTGACCAGTATGGAAATGGACTGGCCACAGGTGATGATTTCAAGAAAATCCTTGAAACTGAGAGCAACATGGACTTTTCCTGCTTTTTTGAACAGTGGTATTATGGCGAAGGCTATCCACGATTCATCACTCACTGGTTCCAGCAGGGGGATTCACTGATAGTCAGAAGCGAACAGTCAGCCACAGCTCCCACAGTAACTCCGTTTTTTAAAACTCCATTTGATCTTGAGATAAAGTATTCCGACGGTACCTCACAACGTTTGCGGTTAGACCAGGAGGCGCCCGTGGAGGAATTCAGTATACCCATCAATGGATTGGTGACAAACCTGCTTTTTGATCCGGATAAATATTTACTCAAATCATCAAGTGTGATCCATCAGCTTCCGCCGGACAGGCTCTTTACGTATGGCCCAAATCCAGTATCCGAAGAATTGTTTATTCAATTTATTAATAACTCACATATCGATGAGATTCTGATAACCAATCTGAGTGGCCAGGCGGTGATGCGATATTTTAATATGGAGAATCCGGTGAAGTTAAATCTTTCATTCCTTGCAGATGGAGCATATGTTCTGGTAATGAATGATGCCAATCGCACCTACCAGGAACGAATTGTGAAAATTAGTGAATAGTGAAAAAAAATGTAATTATGATGAAGTTCCGAACAGTGATTTTGGTTGTTTTTATGGGATCGATAGTCTCTTGTGATTCCACCCATACGTTTCCATACCAGAATATGAAACTTGATTTTGAGACCCGGGTGGATGACCTGGTTTCCAGGATGACACTTGAAGAGAAGGTGAGTCAGCTCGACCACTATGCCGATGAAGTAGAACACCTGGGTATCCCACAGTATAACTGGTGGAACGAGTGTTTACACGGAGTAGCCAGGGCAGGTAAAGCAACTGTTTTTCCTCAGGCCATTGGAATGGCAGCTACTTTTGACAGGGACCTTATGTTCAGGATGGCAGATATTACCTCCACCGAAGCCAGAGCGAAATACAACGATTTCATTTCAAAAGATAAGCACGGAATGTATCAGGGACTTACATTCTGGTCTCCCAATATCAATATCTTCAGGGATCCCAGGTGGGGCAGGGGACATGAAACCTATGGGGAAGATCCCTACCTGACCGGAGAGATGGGTGTACAGTTTATCAAAGGACTGCAGGGGGATGATCCCCGCTACCTGAAGGTGGTGGCCACAGCAAAGCATTATGCCGTTCACAGTGGTCCGGAGCCACTCAGGCACGAATTTGATGCAGTCGTTAGTGAACGGGACTTTAGAGATACCTATCTGCCTGCTTTTAAGAAAACTGTGGAGGTGGGTCATGTCTACTCGATCATGTGTGCTTATAATCGCTACATGGGGGAACCCTGTTGCGGAAGCATACCGCTTCAGGAAGAGTTGCTGCGGGGAGAATTGGGTTTTCAGGGTTATATTGTATCGGATTGTGGAGCGATAAGTGACTTCCATACCGGACATAATGTGGTGAATACTCCTGAGGCGGCTGCAGCCAAGGGCGTCATGTCTGGAACCGACCTCAATTGTGGAGGTCAGTATCCTTCACTTGTGAAAGCTGTGGAAAAGGGATTGATCCAGGAATCGGAAGTGGATGTGGTGGTGAAGAGATTGATGTTGGCCCGGATGAAACTGGGCATGTTTGATAAAGATGAAATGGTACCCTGGTCAGACACACCCATGGAATTGGTAGCCAGTGAACCCCACCGCAGGGTGGCAGAGGAGATGGCCCGAAAGTCGATGGTCCTGCTTAAAAATGACCGGAATGCATTGCCCCTTAGCAAAAAGTTGAAGAGAGTGGCTGTAATTGGTCCTAACGCTCATAACGTTTATGTTCAAAACGGGAATTACAATGGATCTCCTGTCCATCCGGTGAGTGTATTTGAGGGTATCAAATCAAAACTGGGCCCGGGAGCTGAAGTGCGCTATGCCCAGGGCTCCAAGCATCATGAAGGCCTGCCATACCTGGTACCGGTTCCTGGTAATGTACTGTTTACTGGCAGGGATAAGCAGGTAGCAGGGCTGAATGCAAGCTATTTCACCAATCAGGAGGGTGGCGGAGAGCCGGCACTGCAAAGGATTGATCCCATGGTGGACTATTACTGGTGGGAGGGAGAGCCTCCTGCCGAAGCATTGACCGATGATGACTATTCGGTGGAGTGGACTGGTTACCTGGTTCCCCGGCGAAGTGGAAAACATGCCCTGGGATTGGAAGGTAAGTACTTCTATTTCATTTTCGAGGGTGATACGATATTACGGCAAAATAACATCCATCATCCCAACAAAACATACCTTGACCTAAATCTGGTGGCTGGTCAGCCCTATATGATAAAGGTTATTATGCAGGACAGACATGGAGATGCCAGCTGCACCCTGCACTGGGAAGAACCTGACCTGCCTTTGCAGTGGGAAGCTGTTCAGGCTGCAAACTGGGCCGATCACGTGGTTCTGGTCATGGGATTGACAGCCCGTCTGGAGGGAGAGGAGATGAGAGGATTGGAACTGGAGGGATTCAATGCAGGGGATCGGACCTCATTGGATCTTCCTGCTGTACAACGTCAACTTATAAGCAGAATTGCAGCTACGGGAAAACCTGTAACCCTGGTCCTGATGACAGGTTCAGCTGTTTCCATTAACCGGGAGCATGAAATCGTACCCTCCATTCTTCAGGCGTGGTATGGAGGAGAGGCTGCCGGGGTAGCAGTGGCAGATATCCTTTTTGGTGACTATAATCCGGCCGGAAGATTGCCCGTTACCTTTTATCGATCGGTGAAAGACCTGCCGCCATTTGAGAACTATGATATGGAAGGAAGGACCTATCGGTATTTTGAGGGAGATGTTCTATATCCATTCGGACACGGATTGAGCTACTCCAGCTTTTCATACGATAACCTGATTCTTGACAAAGAGGAGTTATACGAGGGGGAATCGTTGACCGTCAGTGTGGATATTACCAACAACAGCAAAGTGGAAGGAGAAGAGGTGGTACAACTTTATCTACGGGACCTGAAATCGGAGGAGGTAAGGCCACTTAAAGATTTGCGTGGTTTTGTAAGAGTGCATGTAAATGCAGGTCAGACCGTTGTGGCAACCATGTCACTCGGGCCAGATGAACTTGCATATTATGATACCTCAAAAGGTGATTACATCGTGGAACCAGGTGCCTACGAAATTCTGGTGGGTCCCTCTTCCCAGGATTCAAAACTACTTGTAACCGATCTGCTGGTCAGGTAGGATTTTTATATGATCTCTTTGGATCCGTCGCCAATCTCGGCCACATAAAAATCAGCCTTGAGTCCGGTCCGATCGGTGTAGCCTTTTCCTACCCCGGCAATAAATGATTCCACCGCATGCTCTTTTACAATACTGACGGTACAGCCTCCAAAACCGGCACCAGTCATCCGGCTGCCTAAAGTACCTTCAATTTTCCGGGCTTCATCTACCAGGGTGTCGAGCTCTTTTCCAGTGACCTCATAGTCTTCTTTCAGTGAGTCATGCGATTGGTTCATCAAGATCCCGAAAGTTTTAATATCACCCTCATTGAGCGCCTCAATGGCAGTCAGGGTACGGCTGTTTTCAGTGATCACATGCTTCGCCCTTTTTCTTTCAATTTCATCCGTAATCAGATGAGATAATGTGTTGAATTCTTCAAGGTTCAGGTCACTTAAATATCGGATCTGTTTTTTAGTGCGAATGGCCTCCACAGCCGACTCGCATTGAGCCCTTCGCTCATTGTATTTCGAATCTGCTAAACCCCTTCTTTTATTGGTGTTGGCTATGACAATCTTCATGCCCTCCAGTACCAGAGGTACTTTTTTAAATTCGAGTGTGTCGCAATTCAGGAAAAGTGCATGATCCTTGGCCCCCATTCCCGAGGCAAACTGGTCCATTATTCCACAGTTTACACCCACAAAAACATTCTCAGCTTTCTGGGAGATTTTGACCATTTCCCAACGGTCCAATCCAAAGCCAAAAATCTGATTCATGGCAAAAGCTGTGACCATTTCAATGGATGCAGAAGAAGAGAGACCTGCACCATTGGGAATATCACCTGAGTAAAGCAGATCGACACCTTCAATCTCTTTGGCCACATTACGCAATTCATTGAGCACACCAACCGGATAGTTAAACCAGGATTTACCCTCTTTCTCAAAAGGGGAATCCAGATTCACTTCAGCCCTGTGATCAAAGTTTGTGGTGGCTAGCCTGATTCTCCTGCTGTTGTTTTTCCTCACGAGAAGGTAGGTCCCGAAAGAGAGGGCGCATGGAAAAACGTATCCTCCGTTATAATCGGTATGTTCACCGATCAGGTTGACTCTTCCGGGTGAAAAAAATTTGTAAATTGCCTGGGTATCGTCACCATACAGGCCAATAAATGTCTCCTTGAGCTCTACTATGTTCACGGTAGTTAAGAATTTGGAATTCAAATGTAGAAAAAAAAATCTGATACAATTTCTATGGGCCAATTTTACTACTTTTAGAACCTGATGCGTTTGGCTGCAGCATACAAAAGGATAGGGGTATACCTGGGGATCATCGCATTCACTGCGGTCTTCCTGATGCCTTTCCTGGGCTTTGTTCACCTGTTAGACAGTGATGAAACCAAATATGCCGAATCGGCCAGGGAGATGTTGGTAACAGGCGATTATCTGACCGTTCAGATTGATTACGAACCCTTTCCCGAAAAGCCTCCACTATTTTTCTGGCTTCAGACACTCTCCATGAAAATTTTCGGGATCAACGAATTTGCTGCCAGATTTCCCAACATAATCTGTGGTTTTGCATCCCTGGTTCTCCTCTATTATTTAGGCCGACAACTCTACGGTCACCGGTTCGGTTTGTTGTGGATTCTCTCCTATGGTTCTGCCATACTGCCTTTCTTCTTTTTTAAGTCGGGGATCATTGATCCATGGTTTAACTTATTTATTTTAATGGGAGTGGGGTGGTTTATCTTCTATCTGGATCCCGAAAGATTGAAGTACAGGATGCGCAATGTGGTTTTATCTGCATTTTTTTTCGGATTGGCTGTACTCACCAAGGGGCCAGTGGCGCTGTGGATTTTCCTGCTCTGTTTTGTGGTGTATCTGTCCATACATCGGTTCAGACTTCCTGGCAGGGCAATTCATATCATCCCATTTATCCTGGTGGTGACCCTTACCGGTGGCAGCTGGTTTCTGTTGCTGGCTCTGAATGGGAACACAGAAATGATTAGGGATTTTGTGGCCTATCAGTTCCATTCAATATTTATTGAGAGCTCTTTCCATGATGGTTTTTTCGGATATCACCTGGTGGTATTGCTTCTGGGAGTGTTTCCGGCTTCGGTGATTGCCATGAAAAGTTTTACAAAGAAGTCGGAAGATACCGAGTTACAAAGACTCTTCAGGCAATGGATGTATATCATGTTCTGGGTGGTAATCATTCTTTTTTCTATTGTAAAAACAAAGCTTATACACTATAGTTCCCTGGCCTATTTCCCACTGACATTTCTAGCAGCATGGGTGTGGGAGAAGTGGCTCGATCGAAAAATCGAAATTGGAAATTGGCAGGTCATACTTATCTTTTTAATCGCCATGTTTCTTGGGGCAGTAGCAATAATGTTTCCCCTGATTACGGATCATTATGTTTGGTTGATGGAGAAAGACTTTGCGTTTTTAGATCCTTTTATTCGAGGAGCACTTCAGAGGAATGTTCACTGGAGTGGGTATGAATGGATGATTGGAACGTTCCTTCTGCTGGGAGTACTTGTTGCCTGTGTTCAAATCCTTCGCCGGAACAGGAAGGGAATGCTTACTCTTCATCTGGTGGTGTTGCTATTTACCACCGCTTCCATCTATACCTTTACACCTCGTGTGGAAGGATATACACAGAGAGCTACCATAAAATTCTATAAAGGACTACGGGGACAGGATGTATATGTAAATACACTGGGTTTTAAGAGCTACTCCCACCTCTTCTATTTTGATAAACAACCCACAGAGGAAGAGGATAGTGTGGAACGCCTTACTTCAGAAGAGCTGGATAAGGATGCCTACTTTGTGATACGGATAGATAAAAAGGAGAGGTATCTTGAACGGTACCCCGAATTGGAAGTGTTGCACGAGAAGGATGGGTATGTATTTACTGTAAAACGAGCCGGAAGACGAAGTGACTAGTACTCAGTGGGTAGTACTTAGTGTAGAATCAAAATTAACCTATTAACATAATAACCTATTAACCTATTAACATAATAACCTATTAACATAATAACCATGCGCACACCATTAGTTCTTATTGTTTCTATGATATTTCTGTCATGTAATTCTACAAAGAGAGGCGACCAGGTTGAATTTAAAGTAAATGAAGCTCAGAACCGGATAGAGGTAATGATCGACGGAGACCTGTTTACAGCCTACAGGTATGAGAACGCACTTGAGAAACCTGTACTTTATCCCATCTATGCTCCTGGAGGGATAGAGGTAACCAGGGGCTTCCCCATTGCGCCAAGGGAGTTGGAGCGTGTGGATCATCCACACCATTTAGGTCTCTGGTTAAATTTTGGAGATGTGAATGGTTTTGACTTTTGGAATAACTCCTACGCCATTCCAGCGGAACGAAAAAAGCACTATGGAAGAATCGATCATAGTGAAATCATTAGGGTCGAATCCCAGGGAGAAAAAGGTGTTCTTGAGGTATCCACAAGTTGGATGGCTCCTGACAATGAGCAGGTCGAGAAGCTGCTAAAGGAACAGACCAAATTTGTTTTTGCCAGTATGGATGGCGTGCGGACCATAGACCGGATCACCACCCTGGTAGCAGTGGCTGATGAGGTGGTATTCACCGACAATAAAGAAGGAATGCTGGCCATTCGGGTGGACCGTGCATTCGAGCATCCGTCCAAATCACCGGTGATTTTTTCCGATGCAGCAGGGAATCCCACTGAAGTTCCTGTGCTGAACAATGAAGGAGTTACAGGATGGTACAGGAACAGCAATGGAATTGAGGGAGAAGAGGCCTGGGGAAAAAAAGCTGAATGGGTGAAACTTTCAGGCACCAAAGAGGGGCAGAGCTGTTCAATGGTCCTTATGGACCACCCTTCAAATACGGGATACCCTTCCTGCTGGCATGCCAGGGGGTATGGTCTGTTCTCAGTGAATAACATGGGAAGTAAAGTGTTTAACGAAGCCAATCCCCAATTTGAGCTTGTTCTGAAAAAAGGTGAATCGTTAACCTTCAGGCACAGATTTGTGGTCTCCTCCAGGGATCTTAGCGACCAGGAGATAAAGGAAATCTACAGCAGCTTTATTGAAGATTGACCACCCGGCCCTTTCTACTGCTTTCATATGCCGCTTCAATGATCCGGATCACATCCCTGGCTTGTTCAGCAGTCACCTGCAGGGGTTGATTGTTCCGGATGGCCTCATATATATTGTCATAATAGGCCAGGTAGTTCCCAGGGATGGTTTTTATTGTTCCCAGGAGCTCTTCTCCCTGGAAAGTGGTGTTAATCTTTCCCCATGAGGATTCAGGTTCTTCGCCCCAATTTGCTGAATTCGGGGAGATACCTGCCTTCAGATCAGCCTCCTGGCGGTCCTGTCCCCTCATTAGAAAACTGCCCTCGGTTCCATGCAGGATAAACCGGGGGCCGGGCTCCTTCACAAGGTAGCTGCTTCGCAGCTGGCATTTAAATTCGGGGTAGTGCATGAAGAGGTCGTAGCTGTCGTCGGTTTTTGCACCATCCCTGAGCATGCGGCTGTCGCAAAACAGGCGTTCTGGCATTCCAAACAGGGTTAAGGTCTGATCCACCAGGTGCGATCCAAGGTTATAGAGTGTACCTGTTCCATTGGACTGGTCCTTCCAGGATTCCTTGACGTAATTTCGAAAACGATCAAAGTGCGATTCGAAATCCACCAGGCGACCCAGTTTACCCGTTTCAATGACCTCCTTTACAGTCATAAAACCTCCATCCCAGCGGCGATTATGAAAGACAGAGAGTATGGTCCCTTTCTCCCGGGCCAGGCCGATCAGGGTATCAGCATCAGCAGCTTTCAGGGTAAAGGGCTTCTCAACCACTACATGCTTGCCGGCTTCAATGGCTTTGGCACACATTTCAGAATGAAGGTGGTCGGGGGTGTTTACAACCACCAGTTCAATGTCGGGGTCCTCCAGGATGGCCTCATAGTCGCGGACAATCTCCGAACCCGGATGCTTCCCCTCAGATTCATTTCGGGTTCTTTCAAGGATCTTGCTAATTTTATAACCTGAATGAGCTTCAAGGAGCGGACCATGAAACACCACTCCCGACATACCATAGGAACAAAGGGCTGTATTTATCTGATGCATGGTTGTAAATTTAGAAAAAATGGAGGATTCTGAAAAGAAATAGATGGAGACACAGCACCGACATATCTCTTCCATGGGTACCAGGCTGGATCTGGTATTCCCGGGCATGGGGTCTGAACTATGCGATAAGCTTATGTCACAGATAAAATCTGAGCTACATCGACTTGATTCTCTACTCTCTATTCATCGGCTCGATTCAGAGCTTTCCCATCTGAATAGCACCGGTCATGCAGGAACCATTGAGATAAGCCAGGAGCTGTATGAAATTTTAGACCATGTAAAACATCTGTCAGAAAAAACAGAGGGTTATTTCGATGTGACCATGAAACCCGTTTCCGACTATTTAAAATCGGGAGATGGTCAGAAACAGATCGTTGATAAGAATACGCGGGATATGGTAGGAATGGAGCAGCTGATTATGGAGAAGGAGGGAGTCAGGTTCAAAAGAGAGGGCGTAATGCTTGATCTGGGGGGCTATGGCAAAGGCTACGGCGTAAAAAAGATTGTAATGATCCTGCAGGCGGCCGGGATTCAGTGCGCCCTGATCAGTTTTGGGGAGAGCCTTATCTATGGACTTGGAAGTCATCCCTACGGTGAAACCTGGAGAGTTAGTGTTCCCAACATCAACCAGCAACAACCCATTGAATTCGATCTGAAGGATGAAGCGCTATCCACCAGCGGTAATTCTTTGAATAACCAAAAAAAGTTTGCAAATTCGGGACATATTGTGAATCCCGTCACACTTCAAATGATCACAATCGATGGATTGGTGAGTGTGAAGGCGAAAGATCCGGTTATTGCCGAAGTCTATTCTACTGCTCTGTTTAGCGCAGGACCGGATGTATCGAAAGAGATCTTAAAAAGTGTACCGGGCGTAGAATTTCGCTGGGTACGTCCATACAGTAACGGAACGATTTAAATCAATGGAAAACAACAGACGAGATTTTATTAAGACATTTTCGGCCATGGCAGCAGCGGGACTCTTTGTTTCGGGAATGCCCTGGTTAAAGGATTTGTATGCACAGGATGGTTTAAAGACGGTAAAGCTAGGAATTATTGGACCTGGTTCGAGAGGAATGCTATTGCTCGAGCACCTTAAGAGTGTCCCGGAGCTGGAAATATCCTGTTTCTGTGATGATTATGAACCCCACTTTGAAAGGGCAGGTCAGTTTCTTCCCGGTGCTAAGGGATATCGGGATTATCGGGAAATGCTTGAGAAGGAGCAGATGGATGGAGTGGTTATAGCTGTTCCTCTTCATAAACACAAGGAGATTACAGTGGCAGCACTGGATGCAGGTCTGCATACTTTCTGTGAGAAAGCCATGGCTAAAACCTATGAGGATTGCAATGAAATGGTCAAGGCCAGGGAGAGAAACAATAAGATTCTCTATATAGGACACCAACGGATCTTTAATACCCGGGTCCTCCAGGCCATGAAAGAGATCGAGGAGGGTACTATTGGAGAAGTGACCCAGATGAGAGCTTACTGGCACCGCAATAACGACTGGCGCCGACCTCTTCCATCACCAGAGCTGGAACGGAAGATCAACTGGAGGATGTACCATGAGTACTCCCTCGGACTGATGACAGAACTTGCCAGTCACCACCTCCAGGTCACCAACTGGGTGCTTAAGGACAAACCCGACTATGTGATGGGCTCAGGGGGGATCAACTACTGGAAAGATGGCAGGGAGGTTTTTGACAATGTGAACCTGGTGTATCACTATCCTTCGGGAACCCATGTGATATACGATTCCATGATCAGCAATAAGAAATATGGCATGGAGATCCAGGCCATGGGGCCTAAGGGAACCATTGAGATCGAGACCGGATATCAGTTCAGTGAGCAGCCACCCCCTGCTGCGGGAATTATACAGCTGATCAATAACCTGGAACATAAGGTATTTGATGCCATACCCATTGGAGGAGCCAGCTGGGTACCTGAGGATCCGTCTGAAGATAAGGGTACCTATCTGCTGGATAAACTATTAAAAACGGATGGGACTGATGTAGAGATGGCATCCTTTGTGTCCGATGTTCGAAACAACCGGATAGACCCATGGTTGACACAGCAGGGCTTCTATGCGAGCATTGCCACAATCATGGGATTTGAAGCCATGATGAACCACAGAATAGAAACCTGGCCCCAAGGACTGGCCATTTAAACGGGAGATTATGAAGCTCAACGATACCACCATTACTGCTCTCCAGAAGAGACGAGAATTGATTATCATCGGGGCCTGTTTTCTGGCTGCCTATCTATTGAATGTGATTGGAATCATCCAGCACAAATCTCCCGCCAAGGAACTTGTTACACAATTGCATGTGGTGTTGCTGGTTTCGCTGGCCTTCTATGGAACAGTTATTCTACTCAGGATTCTGTACCATGTGATATCCCGGTTGTGGATCAGAAAATAAGTGCATCTGTAAGCAGTTCTGTTCGTTAAGGTTTGTTCATTACCTTTGCATCATTCAAAATGAACTGGCCCATATGGCGCACGATCAAAAAATATTTGAAGGAGGACGAAAACTACCGCTGGTGGAGGAGTTCTATACCATCCAGGGAGAGGGGTATCACACAGGGAAAGCAGCCTATTTTATAAGGATTGGAGGATGCGATGTGGGTTGCAGCTGGTGCGATACCAAGTTTTCCTGGAACCCTTCACTTCATCCGGTGGTTCCTGCAGAACAGATTGTGGAGCATGTAATTGCTCAGCCTGCTGCAGCGGTGGTGGTCACAGGGGGAGAACCTCTGATGGCCAATATGGATTACCTCACCGGCATGCTTAAGAGTGAAGGGATTGAGACCTTTCTGGAGACCAGTGGGGCGTATCCACTGAGTGGTACCTGGGACTGGATCTGCCTTTCACCCAAAAGGAATGCTCCTCCTGTTGAAGAGCTCTATAAGAGAGCTCATGAGCTTAAAGTAATTATTGCCTCTGAAGAGGACCTGGATTGGGCCATTGAAAATGGAGAACGAGTGGGCACAGAATGTAAACTGTACCTGCAACCCGAATGGAGTCAGCGAGAGGCAATTCTACCGGTGATCATTGAATTTGCAAAAGAGAATCCAAAGTGGATGATCTCACTGCAATCGCATAAATATATGCGAATTCCTTAAATTAACAGGTATGAAACTGTTGTGGTTATACATAGTCCTTCTGGTCACCTGGGGAAACGCCTGGGGACAAGCATACAGCACAACTTCTAAAAGAGCTATTAAGCAATTTGAAGAGGCCAGGGCCTGCTTTGAGCGCATGGACGATGCCTGTGTAGAGGAGGCGCTGCTAAAAGCCATTAAGGCAGATCCTGAATTTGTTGAGGCCTACCGTATGATGGCTCAGCTCAATTTTGACAGGGGAGAGATAGAGCAGGCCATTGATTATTTTTCCACCTCCCTGGAACTTGATCCCCTTGGAAATCCAGATGGATACCGCCTGATGGCAGGGTTAACCATAAGGATCGGAGACTATATCCAAACCCTGGAATATGTGGATAAATTTCTCTCTTTTCCACCCCATGAAGTAAGGAACAGGGAGGAGGGAGTGTTGTTAAGAGAGAACTGTCTGTTTGCACTGAAAGCTATGGAGAACCCGGTCCCCTTTGAACCGGAAAATCTTGGAGATGCCATCAATTCTGAATTTAGTGAGTACTGGCCATCTCTGTCGGTGGACGAACAGAAGTTGATGTTCACTGTAATGCTGCCACTGGAGTCAAAAGAGGGGACTTTACCATTGAGAATGCAGGAGGATTTTTTCTTTTCCATCCGTACAGGTAATCAATGGGAATCCCGAAGAAGTGCGGGGATACCCTTAAATACCCTGGACAATGAAGGAGCTCATACCATGACTGCCGATGGCATGAATCTCTATTTCACCGCCTGTAACCGAAGGGATGGAAAGGGAATGTGTGACCTTTATCATTCCACCTGGACGGACGGAAACTGGAGTACCCCCACGAACCTGGGATCCCCTGTTAATACCAGGTACAGTGAAAAACACCCCTCCATATCGGCCGATGGAAGAAAGTTATACTTCACCTCCACAAGGCCCGG
>Ga0164313_10000145_pt1 | contig 48000 bp, 47 predicted proteins | sample GuaBasSedimGuay4_FD_113735 | JGI IMG/M metagenome (GOLD analysis project Ga0164313, IMG submission 113735) | Subseafloor sediment microbial communities from Guaymas Basin, Gulf of California, Mexico - Guay4, Core 4569-4, 0-3 cm | ecosystem: Environmental > Aquatic > Marine > Hydrothermal vents...
GAAAGAGACTAATCTTTTAGTGAAAATAGACTTCTCCTCATCAGTTAGGAAAGAAGAAGGTCTTAGATATATTGCTAGAATTCATTCAATAAATGAAAAAAAAGTTATTAAGGAATTACAAGGTACTCTTTTTAAAAAAGATTGGAGAAAAGAAGGGCACTATTTGTCCAATAGAATTTTTCACTCTATTACGGGTAAAAAATCTATATTTAATTCAAAAGTAATTTTTGTTTCCGATGCGACTAGTACTGGAAGTGGCAAAAAAAGAGTTACTCGAAAAGAGTTATATGTGGTGGATTTTGATGGTGCCAATCGTAAGAGAATTACTCATCATGGTGGAATTGTGATTTCTCCGGCCATTTCCCCTAAAGGGGATAAGTTGATTTATTCTCTTATAAAAAAAGGTAAGGGAGAAAAAAGAATAGAGTTATATCTTCTGGATTTAGTCACCAAAAAGAAACAAGTGCTCTCTCGCAGAAAAGGCCTGAACTCTGGTGGAATCTTTTTTCCTAATGGACAGGACATTTTCTTAACTCTTTCTAATTTAGGCAATGCTGAAATTTATGCTATGAATATTGCTAGTAAGAATATTAGAAAAGTAACTTCTCATTATGCCTCAGATGTCGATCCTTCAATAAATTCAGATGGCTCTATGATGACTTTTTTATCTAATAGATCGGGAAAGGCCCATATCTACACCTTAGATCCAAGTGGGAAAGAAAAAGCGGTCAAAAGAATTAGTTTTGTGGGGATGTTTAATGCCACTCCTAGGTTTTCCCCGGATGGTAAAGAAATTGTCTTTTCCTCTTGGCTCGATAACCGATTTGATCTTTTTAAAATTAATCCTGATGGTACGGGGTTATCCCGTCTAACCAAGGATTTTGGTTCCAATGAATCTCCCTCGTTTAGTAATGATGGAGAGTTTATAGTCTTTTCTTCTCAGCGGATAATATCCAAATATAGGGCAGTCCAAAATATCTATTTAATGGATAGAGACGGAGAGGTTGTAGGTCCTGTGGTGAAGGATTTTGGGAATTGCTTGAGCCCTAGATGGACAGAGAGCTTCATGGGATTCTAGTCACTTACCCTATTGTAAAACTATTAAACACTCATTCTTAAGTTATTGAAATTCGATTTACATTTTTTTATCTGTTTAAAGTTTGTACAACCTAAATGCTTGATATCCATGAGTTTATGCCAATATTTAAGACACTTGACCATTTTAGTATTGTAAAAAATATAGACGCACTGTATCATAAGGTAGTTTTATTTATTACAAATTTGGAGGACTTATATGAGCACATTAAAAAAAACAGAGCCAAACAAAATTAATACTCTAGCTTCTACACTTCTCTCTACGTTGGATGAGAAAAAGTTTTTTGGAAAACTTTCATCCTTTATAGCGAAAAAATTAGATGCGGATAATTCATTTGTATTTCTAGTGCTTGAAGATAAGTCTACTAAGCTAATTGTAAAAAATGGGAAAAAAGTCAAAAAAGAAAAGATTTTGGCACCAGGAGAAGGGCCATCAGGACATGTTGTAAGAACTAAAAGTCCTTATTTTAGTAATAACGTAGCAAGAGATCCTCTTTTTTCTGGGGAAATCTATGATGAAGATATTAATGGTGAATTAATCATTCCTGTTGCTCATGAAGGAATAATGGTTGCGACGATTCACTTTCAGCTAAAAGGTGAAGATAAAGTCTTCAATATTGAACAACTGACGCTGGCAAAAGAAATTTTGATCACTCAAAAACTACCTGTTGCAAATATGAAAATGTATCTAGCTGCTAAGAATCTAAATGATGCTTTATCTAAAAAAATAGATACTTTGATCCAAGAAAAAGAAAAAAAGATGGTAGCGAAAAATATCTATAAGGCCTTAGAGCCAGATATAAACTATCAATCTAAAGCTATGACTAGTTTGATCGATCTGGCCGACAAAATTTCAAAGGTTGATGGGCCTGTTCTTATTCAAGGAGAGAGTGCTACAGGAAAAGAGATAATAGCTAAGAGAATTCACTGTCGAAGTGCTAGAAAAGATAGACCATTTTTTGTGGTAAGTACTTCTTCTTTTACTGAAGAAAACTTAGAAACAGAGCTTTTTGGACTTGAAATACTTAATTCATCAGGGAAATTAATGGTGAGGCCGGGAATTTTTGAAAGAGCAAATGGCGGTACAATTCTAATAAAAGGACTTTCCAGGTTAAACAGCAATATTCAATCAAGACTTACCCAATTAATTAAAAATAAAAAAATTATGAGGTCATCAGGATCGGCCCTCATTTCTTGTGATGTTAGAATCATTGCTAGTGTTCAAAATGATATTGAAGAATTAATGGAAAAAGAAATAATTGGCCAGGAGCTATTTTATTTCTTTAATTCAATAAAAGTTCCTTCTCTAAGAGATAGAGCAGAAGATATCGAACTTTTGGCCACTAAGTTTTTAAATGGAACAAGAACAGGTGAAGAGCAAAAAACTTTGGCGCCAGGTGTAGTAAAAGCGCTTAAAGATTATTCATGGCCAGGAAATATTAGAGAACTGCGAAATGCTATGGAGCAGGCATATCTATTATCAGAAGGTAGAATCATTGAACAAGAGCATTTAGCAAAGCGTGTTATTGAAAATAAAGGGATAGAAGAGGAAAAAGAGCTTAATACTATCACTTTTTGTGGCATGACTTTAGGAGATCTTGAGCGAAAACATATTTGCGATACATTACTACATACTCAAGGCAACAAAACTAAAACGGCCAAATTACTCGGAATAACAGTTAAAACGTTGTATAATAAACTTCATAGCTACGGAATGATTAATCCTAAGGTCTAGTTTAGGCTTTAAATTGTTTTATTCACCATAAAGAATTACACTAAATACTGTGGAGTAATAAATGACCAAAGCAACTACTGCAAAACTAGAAGTTGAAAATGAAAATGTCAGTTTTATTTGGGAAAATGTGAGAAAGGCCCAAGAGATAGAGGCGCTTTATCGTTTTATCGATGAGCACAGCTTAAGAAGAGAGTCCAAAATAATTTTTGAGGCCCTTTGGAGTAAGCTAGGTCCTAAAAAGCGTTCTCGAAGAAACTCAGCAAAAAAGGTTCATTAAATAAATAAAAAATAAGAAACATGGATGTTTCAATTAAAAAACAAATAATCTTTGATCCCATTTACGGATTTATCCGACTAACTCCTATTGAATGGGAAATTGTACACTCACCCTATTATCAACGTCTAAGATGGCTTAAACAACTAGGTTTTGGTTGTTATGTCTTTCCTGGCGCCGAACACTCTCGCTTTGGTCACTCCATTGGAAGTATGTTCAATGCCCATAATATTTTAATTTCTATCAATAAGGCCGTGTCTGATGAGGAATTGATGGACCCAAAAAATAATTCAAGGGCCAAAATGTTTCATCAATCTATTCGGCTTGGCGCCTTAATGCATGACCTTGGAACCTTCCCTTTTAGCCATACAACTGAAGGGGCCTATGTAAAATTTGGAGAAACAACACATGCCAAAGGTGGGAAAGGCCACAAAGATGATCATGAGAATTTAGGTTCTTATGTTATTAAAAATACCAATTTCGAAGGTGGAATCACCCACATACTAGAAAAATATGGCCAGGGGGCCAAAAATATTTCCGATTTAGTCAAAGGTACCAGTAAATCCATCTTGGCCAACCAGATTCTACATTCTGAAGTTGATTGTGATCGAATGGATTATCTGCTTCGGGATGCCCATTATACGGGACTAGAATATGGAACCTATGACCGAGATTATCTACTTCACCATTTTTCAGTTTCAAAGATTGATAAAAAAGAAATTCTAACTATTAATATAAATGCACTTCATTGTGTGGAAGATTTTCTTATGTCTAGGTTTTCTTGGTATTCCCAAGTAGTAAGATCACCTCGAGGAGCAAAGTATGATGCTGTAGCAGAACATATATGTCTGTTTATGTTAGAAAAAAAATTATTTTATCGTTATAGCGAAATATTAGAGATGGTGACTGAAGCACCTTTAAAATTTTTAGGTTTTAATGATAATTTCTTTTTAAGCCAGGTTCAAAAGCATTTGACCAAAGGCTCATTTAGTGAAAATCCTAGAATATATGACATGGCCATGGGGTTACTTTTAGAAAAAGGGCCTAAAACAGTCCGACATAAAGATCTACAAAGAGTACTTTTAAACCAAGATAATCTGGCCGAAAGTGAAAAAGTCAGTAACAAGGCAGAGGCCAAGGTAGAAGAGATTAGGGATTATCTTAAGAAGAAAGGCGATCCGAAGGATTGGATTATTTCTGACCTTCCCACCAAAGATATAACCTTCGTCAAATCTCATAATCAGATCGTTAAGGAATCTAGCGGGCCTAATATTTTACTGGAGAGAGATCCAGTTAAAATGAGTTATGAAAATGGAGATATTAGGCTTCTTTCTGAAATAGAAAATTCTACCATTTCAATTCTTCAAAATACTAAAAACTATATACCCAATGTTTTTTGTTCCCAATCGGCCTATCAATGTTTAAGAGAGGCCAATCTAATCGATGAATAGCAAAGCAATTTTGCTTTCTTTTTTTATTTGCGATAAAATTAATTGATCTATTTTGCGACTTTCAAATTAGGATGATTTGTAAAAATAACTTAGGAAGGGGGCCATAATGTTGCAAAACTCTTTGAGAGGGTTTTTCAGAAAGAGGCCAGTTATGACCAATACGGACGATACTATTTTCTCTTTAGAAGATGTATCTGTTACTTTTGGAAAACTCAAGGCCTTAGAATCAGTATCTTTAGATATTCATAAGGGAGAAATTTTATTTATCACCGGTTCATCCGGTGCGGGTAAAACTACTTTGCTTCGACTTCTGGCAGGACAATTAAAACCTGATAGCGGGAAAATATTACTACCAAAGAAATTAACAGGATCAAAACTATTTATTTCCCAGGTATTTCAAGATTTAAAATTTTTAATGAATAAAACTTGCGAGGAAAACTTATTTCATAGTTTTGATAGAAAAATCTATCCAAATAAAAAAAACTTTTTAAGTGAGATGCGCGAGCTATGTAAAATATTAGGTATCGCCGATCGGTTGCATCTTAAAATGGATAAGGCCAATGGAGGTCTTAAACAAAAAGTGGCCTTAGTGCGGGCCCTTCTTGCAAGACCTGACATAGTAGTTTTAGATGAACCTACCGGATCTTTAGATGTTGATAATGCTCGAAAAGTTTATGAGGTTCTATCTTATTACAATATGAAAAAGAAGCTAACAATTATATGGGCATCTCATAATAGGGAGTTGGTCAAAAAGTTTACTGGAAGAATAATTCATCTAGATTCTGGAAAGTTAGTTTATACGGGGCATGCATGTTTTATCTAAATAATTTTTTTAAAGTCATTAAAGATAATTTATTAAGTGGAATTTTACTTTCCACTATTTCATTAATATTGGTGATCTATATGGGTAATATAGATCTTTTTAAAAATAAAGTGATAGGACTTTATCCTGAATATTTAAAAGGGCCATATTTTTATGGTCTTTTATCAGCTAGTGAAAATCATTCTCGAATTAGAAGGAAAATGCTCGAACTTCCAGGTGTTAATAACGTTAAGATTATAGAAAAAAATGAGGTTAAAAATCGGGCGCTTGAGATTTTAGATAACTTCAATATGGGTCAAGAAGATGAGTTCAATTTTGAATATCTCGGCATGGAGGTTTCCCTAGATCGAGAAGTAAATATTCGGGGACAAGAGCTAATTAGAGGATATCTTATAAGACTTGCCGGTGAGGAGAATATTACCTTAGGTAAGATCTATCCACCATCGATTAGTAAAAAGTTAAAAGAAAATTTAGATTTGTTTAATCGCTATGGTGGCATTGCTATGGCAGGCTTTTTATTCGTGGTTTGGTTGTTCTCATTTTTTGCCCTCAGGAAAAAAATAAAAAAAGTGGCTTTTTTAATTGAACAATATCAGCGAAAAAGAAGTGTGGAGATTAAAATAGTCCTTTCAGGGGTAGCATTCTTTTATCTTATTGGGTGTGTGATGTCTTACCCTTTACCTACTACGCAGTGGTACGTGGTTGCCGGAGTAGGGGCGGTATTTATTGTCTTGATGACCATGCTAAGTGGAAGGTCATCATGGGAAAATTGATTCTTGTTATTTTGTTAGCAATATCTCCAGTTTATTCAAAAATAAAAAGGCCCAAGTTTAATTCCTTAAATAAGCTTCAAATCAAGATTTTTAATATTGAGAAGAAAATTTTTAAAATTACAAATGACCTAGAAAATCTTGAAACGAACTTGGAGAAAAAAAATAAAGCATATTTGGAGAGTTTAAGTTCAAAAAGAATGATTGAAGATAAGTTAGTTGAGTATAAAACTATCGTGAATAATGAAAAAGAACAGTTGCAGCTTAAGATTAATAAGACTCAGAAAAGTTTTAGGCACACACTTTTAAATGATGTTGACGAGAATGACTACCCTAAGAATATTCTTGGACGAAAGATGTTAAAAAATATTCTTAAAAAAGACTTAGATATGTTCTATCAAGGAAAGTTCAGGTTGATCGAACTAGGAAAAGAAATAGTCTCATTAAAAGATAATTTTTTAGAACACATCAAGACAGAAAATCAACTTATCGAGTTGATGAACATGATGGAAAAGGAAAAGAAGCAACTTGCAGATAATTATTACAAACAGAAAAAGAAAAAGAAAAAGTGGAAGCTTAAGTTTAACAAGCTTAAAACCAAACTAGTCATAGGCAAGGAGCAGAAAAAAAGCAGGAAAATCTTAGAGAAATTCGCTTCTCCACTCGAAGAATTTGCAGATTTAAATTATAGTAATAAAGGCATTACTTTTAAGTATAAGGGAATAAATCAAGTCCTGGCCTCAAGACCTGGGAAAATCGTTTATTCAGGGAAGTTGTCTACCTATGGCAATGTAGTGATTATCGATCATGGAAAAAGTACCAGGTCGGTTGTGCTTGGAAATTTTAATATAAAAATTAAGAAAGGTGAAAAAGTCGAAAAAGGTGATGTTCTTGGATATACCACTAAAAAAAATGATGGAAAATTATATTTTGAAGTGAGAAAAAAAGATAAGGCACAAAAAACTATTCTGTTCATGGATGGAAAATTTATTTCTCGTAATAAAAAGGTTTGAAAATGATTAAAAGGATGTTTCTGGCAATATTTCTATTATTTTTAGCGAGTCCTGTTTTATCGCGAAAAACAGATCTAACTAATGTACCTATTTCACGGTATGAAAAATTAGAGCTTTTTAATCGAGTGCTTTATCTAGTTGAAACTCAATACTATCGAAATGTTGATTTTGAAAAGTTAATTGAAGGCGCTTTAAAGGGAATGATGTCAACTCTTGACCCTCATTCTGCTTATCTACCAGAGGACAGCTTCTCTAAAATGGAAGAGGAGACTCAAGGTGAGTTTGGAGGTCTTGGAATTGAAGTAACTCTTAAAGATGGAATTCTTGTAGTTATAACGCCAATTGATGATACTCCGGCATTCAAGGCCGGAATATTGGCGGGTGATAAGATTGTGGAAATCGAAAGTGAGAGTATGGTGGGCACTACCTTAGAAGAGGCAGTAAAAAAAATGAGAGGAAAGGCCAATACGCCAATTACCGTAGGTATTTTAAGAGAAGGTGTTGAAGGCATTCGACGAGTTACGATAGTAAGAGAAAGAATAAAAGTTACGCCGGTTAAAGCGGAGTTGGTGGAAGGGAAGTATGCTTATATAAGATTAGTGCAATTCCAAAATAATTCTGCAAAATCGATTGCTTCAACACTTAAAAAATTCAAGCGCAAAGCTAAGAAAAAAGGAGGTCTTCGAGGTATTGTTCTTGATCTGAGATCAAATCCTGGAGGATTATTGGATGAGGCAGTTGATGTCTCTTCTCTATTTTTAAGAGATGGAGTGGTAGTTTCGATTGAAGGTAGAGATAAAAAATTTAATGAGATCAAATTTGTTAAAAAATCTGGATTGAAAGATACGGAAACCCCAATGGTTGTTTTGATTGACGGTTCATCTGCCTCAGCTTCAGAAATCGTGGCCGGAGCACTTAAAGATCATAAGCGTGCTATTTTAATGGGGTCGAGAACCTTTGGTAAAGGCTCTGTTCAAACAGTTGCTAAAATAGACAAGAAAAGAGGGATGAAACTTACTATTGCTCAGTATATGACTCCAAGCGGAAAGAAGATTCAGGCCATTGGCATTGCTCCTGATGTGAAGCTAGACCAAGTAAAAGATGATTGGTCAAAACTTACTAAGAAAAGCAATTTTATGAGGGAAAAAGATTTGAGAGGTCATCTTACTGCTACCATTGAAACTAAAGAAGAAAAAGAACTCCGGATAAAAGAAGAAAAAAGAGAAAGAAAAGAAAGAATTAAAAGGATTGAGCAGTTAAAAAAAGAAAGTAAAAAAGAAGTAGCAGAGATGTTAAAAAGATATAATCCTGAAGAAGATTACCAAGTTATACAGGCCGTTAATTATCTTAAAAGCTTAGAGACCTTTAGAAAGTTAAAATTTTAAGTTATAAAAAGGTAATGATAGATAATCCAATCACCGTTACTGCATTAATTTCGCAAGTTAAAACTCTTTTAGAAGGGCAGTTTAGAACGGTCTGTTTAATAGGAGAGATTACAAATCTATCCTATTCTTCTGCTGGGCATTACTACTTTTCCATATCAGATAAAGATTCCTCTATTAGCGCGGCCCTTTTTCGCGGCAATGCTATGAGAAATCCCTTAATAAAAAAATTGCAAGATGGGGATAAGGTTATTTTGCATGGAAATATGGGGGTATATGCCAAGAGAGGTACTTTTCAAATAATTGTTACGCGAATTGAAAAAGCAGGAAAAGGTGATTTCTTAGCAAAATTTGAGGCGTTAAAGAAAAAATTGGCCGGAGAAGGATTATTTGATCCAAGTATAAAAAAAGAAATTCCCCGCTACCCTAAACGAGTTGCTGTCATTACCTCTATTGGAGGAGCAGCTCTACATGATTTTAATAATGTATATAAAAGAAGATCTATTTGGATGGATATTTTAGTCGTTCCAGCAATTGTTCAAGGAAACACCTCTCCTGATTCATTGAGAAGGGCGCTTCACCAGATTAATCAATATCAAAAACAGGCGTCAGTTGATAAGAAGTTGGATGTGGTGGTTTTTACCAGGGGCGGAGGAAGCCTAGAAGATTTATGGGCCTTTAATGACGAGTTATTGGCCAGAGATATTTTTTCTTGTGCTATTCCTTGCATAAGCGCTGTAGGTCATCAGGTAGATTATACAATTTCTGATTTTGTGGCCGATTTGAGGTGTGAAACTCCTACTGCAGCGGCCGAAGTTTTAACTCATCATCAAACGAAATTAAAAGAAGATCTTCATCATTTAGTAATAAGATTAAAGTCCGAGGTTCGTCATCTCCTAGCAGAAATTAAAGAGATGTTAGATAGGGCGCATCCGCGAGAAATTTTAAATAGAATTTTGCAAAATTTTTTAAATGTGCAAAAGAAATTGGAAACTCTAAATATTTCTCCCCGCTTTTACGAATTGACTCGCATTCATGAAAAACAATTATTTTTAGATGAAATGATTACACGAATGAAACAGATGATGTTAGAGTGGCTTAGGGAAAAAACGGCACAAAATGAAAAGTCATTTGAGTTACTTAGAGTTTTAAACCCAAATAATGTGTTAAGTAGAGGATACGTTTATGTACGGGATGAAAACGGACAAATCATTCCAAGTTTATCCTCTTATTCAAAGTTAAGGGACAAAGAACACCTGAGCTTAAAATTTCATGATGGCGAGGGTCGAGCATTAAAGGATTAATCAGATGAAAACCCTAATTTTATTACTTTTTTTAGTTTCTTGTTCTAGTACAAACTTATCCTCTTATACGCCTTATAATGTTTCTATAAAGCCTGGTGAGGTTAAATTATTATCTCTTAAAACTCCCCGGAAAAATGCTAAGGGAAAAGTTTCTTGTAATAATCAAGAAATCCCCTACCTAGAGAATAATGGGACTATAAGCATCTTTTTGGCAGAGACATATTTTTCGAAGTTAAAACCCTTCAGTTGCCAGTACATCGAAAAAGAAGAAAAGGTTACTATAGCAAATATCAAGATTGAGAAGAAGGCCTTTCCTTTTGAACAATTAAGTGTTGATAGAAAAAAAGTTTTCTACAGCAAGAAAGATCTAAAAAGGATTCTTAAGGAAGCTAAACAGTTAAAGTTAGTATATAAGGGAAATAAAAAGGATGTTTTTTTTAATGGACCTTTTGCATTGCCTATCAAGTCAAAGGTGACCTCAATTTATGGCACTAAAAGACTGTTTAATAATAATAAAAACTCTCAACATCTCGGTACTGATTTTAGAGCAAAGCTAGGAACTTCTATTAGGGTTTCTAATGTAGGAAAAGTTGTTTTGGCCGATGATCTATTTTTTAGTGGTAACACTGTAATTATTGATCATGGACTTGGTGTTTTTACTATGTATGGGCATCTCTCGAAAATTTCAGTAAAAGTAGGTGACCAGATGAACAAGGGCCATGTTGTTGGGCTCTCAGGTATGTCTGGAAGAGTAACAGGTCCTCATCTTCATTGGGGAGTTAAAGTTCATGGACATTGGGTGGATGGAGATTCTCTCATTTTGGAAACTGAGAAATTATGAGCTTGCTTGCTGTTTTTATCGGTGGAGGCCTAGGGGCAGTCTCTAGATGGCTTATTACTTATGGTGTTCTTTTAGTTACTCATAGAGTCTGGGCCGGGACTCTCTTAGTGAACTGTATAGGTTCTCTTATTCTATTTTTACTTCATAAATACTGGGTTCCCAGTTCTCCTGCTTTAAATCTTTTTTGGAAAGTGGGACTTATGGGCGGACTCACAACCTTTAGTACTTTCTCTTTGGAGATGGCCACATACTTTAAAAATGGTGATTATATTGAAAGTTTCTTAATCCTACTTTTAAATGTAGGGATCTGTTTTTTTATGGGATTTTTCTTATTAAGAGATACTGCTGCCTAAATATGTTTTTTTGGAAATAGACCTGGATTTTTGTTGTTTTTAACAAACTTATTGAGCTTAGAAAAAAAAGCTTCTGTACCTTTCATGGGAAGTTCTTTGTTGATTAGGAAGATATCATCAGAAGATAGAAGGTGGTTTTTTATTAAATCATTAACTCTGCTTGGAAAAATAGCTTTTTTTATTTTTCTTTTATCTGGTTTAGATATTCTAGAAATTAAAAATTGATAGAGTTTCTTCCTGTGAGCGGGATAAGTAAAAACCATTTGAGAGTTGGTATTTAAGGCCTTGGTTTGAAAAACTACATATTGCCCGGGGATTAAATGGTTGGTAATGAAAAAGTCAGGGAGATCCTTTTTATTTGTCTCTTCAATTTTGGTGAAGTCTAATATCTCCTGAAGTGTTTCAGGAGGAAGTTTTGAAGAAATATGGGCAAAATGAATTAAGGCCTCAACGTATGGCCCATATAATTTAATTGAGACCATGGACCAATCAAGCTTCGTTAGATGTGCTTCAATGAAGGAGAGTTCCTTATCTGTCCCTCTAGAGGGTAAGGCAAAAAGTATAACGCCATTTTTTCCTTTTATGGTAATTAGATAGGGGATCGTAATTTTTTTAAGCTGATCTATGATTTCATTATTATTTGTTCCTCGACGAAAGTTCTTTCTATCTAGCTCAAATCGATTTCTGGGGTAATAGAGATGATTTATTTTAGTTATTTCTTTTTCTATATAGAACTCTAAATACTTTAAAAGTAGTTGGCCTGCCGCCCTCGCATCATCAAGGGCCCGATGGGCCTTCATATGGGGGATATTAAAAATAGAGCACATATAGTTTAAATTAGAGCTGATAAGAGTTGGAATAAGATATTTTGTCATTAAATTGGTACAGAGGCTTTTATTTTTTAGAGGGGCCTTGCCAAGTCTTTTTAATACGGCACTAAAAAATGGAATATCAAAGGAAATATTATGGGCCACAAGGATCGAATCTCCCATAAAATCGAGGATTTCATCGATGACATCCTCAATTATCGGGGCGTCCTTAACATCATCATTTGTTATAGAAGTTAATTTTTGAATAAAATCAGGGATTCTTATTTTAGGATTTATTAAGAATTCTTTTTCCTCAATAATTTCCATATTTTTAATTTTAACCATTCCAATTTCAATAATTCTATCTTGGTCATGATTAGGGCCTGTGGCCTCGAGGTCGAATACGCAAAAGGATAGATTTTTTATTAGATTTTCTGATTCTGTGGTCATTAATAAGCTCCGAGTATTCACTCGAGAAGGTTTAAATTGTAACCATTTGTATCATTTAAAGAATTCTTTGGAAAATGAATTGGGATATATATCATCAAAGTTATGGATTTGATGGTCTTTTTCGTTACCAATCACGACTTTTAAGTCTTTAGCAGCGAATTCGCTTAAGACTTGTCTGCATGGGCCACAAGGTGGAAATCCTTTTTCTGAAAAAATATAAATAAGAGAGATTTCCTTTTCCCCCTCGGACAGGGCCTTAAAAATGGCCACCCTTTCGGCACAGATGGTTTCACTAAAACTTGAATTTTCAATATTGCATCCGCTATAGGTTTTTCCCGTGCTGGTCATAAGGGCCGAAGCAACTTTTATTTTAGAATAAGGAGAATAGGAATTTTTGATTATACCTCTGCAGAGGTTCTCTAATTTTTCAATGTCCTCTTTCACTTCCCACTCCAATTTTGATGATGAAATTTTTTATAAGAGAGCTAAAGTCTTCCATGACAGATGCGGCCTGTAGAGTTATGTCTTCATGTCTTAGCGAGTCATCAATGATTCCCGCTGCCATATTTGAAATTAAGGAAATATTGCAAACTTTTACTCCCATATGATGGGCAGCAATTGTTTCAGGTACGGTACTCATTCCCACCATATCGGCCCCTAGGGCGCGAAGCATTCTAACTTCTGCGGGGGTTTCATAGGAGGGGCCTAAAACACCTGCGTAGACTCCAGATTTCAAGGGAATATTAAGCTCTTTAGCGCTCTGTGTCAGCATTTCATTTAAGGAAGGATCATAGGCCTTAGACATATCTGGAAATCTAGGTGCAAAGTCAAAGAGGTTTGGCCCAATCAAGGGATTTTTTCCAGTCAGGTTTAAGTGATCTTCGGTTAAAACAAAATCACCAGGGAAAAATGATTTATTAATCCCTCCTGAGACATTGGTGAGGATTAAGTTTTCAACACCTAAAAGACCAAGAGTACGAATAGGGTAGACCACTTCCGCCTGGGAGTGCCCTTCATAGGCATGAACCCTTCCTTGTAGTGCAATTATTTCAATACCATTAATTTTCCCTAAAACTAATTGGCCGTTATGGCCTGCAACTGATACGTTTTGAAAATGGGGAATTCTTGAATAGGGAACAGAAATCTTTTCACTAAAGGATTGGATAAAGTTTCCTAAACCAGAGCCTAAAACTATTCCTATTTTGGGATGGTAAGGGCCTAAGGATTCTATAAATTTAACTGTTGTTTCTAGCATCTTAATCATGCTTGACTCATCTTTCAAAAGGTTTCAAAGTCTTAATTAAGACAAATTATATAAGCTTGCACAATGAAAATATTTTTATACACATTTTTTATTTTTCAACTTGTTTTAACCTCTGTTCCTGGTTTTTCTAAGGAAGATGCTTTTATACAGAAAACTATCAATAAAACGAAAAGAGATGTTCTTACTATTGGGGGATTAGGACTTGGGGGAGCAGCATTAGGGCTTTCTACCTTGGCCTTTGTAAAAGAGCCTCTTGATAATCTCAAAAATATTGCCATTGGTGGTGCAGTTGGGATCATTTTAGGGGTAGGTGTTGTCGCCTATAATCATGCTACTGAAGGGAATTTATACTATGAATCCTACAACATAGACCCTAAGGAGTTCGAGACAGGCGAGCGAATCAGTTGGCATAAAAGGCAAATTGAAGAAAATATTCTAGTAATTAAATCGGACCTTCCGCCTTTAAGTTACAACTTCCAGTTTTAATCATGAAAATTTTATTTAACCATCCCGAGGTCGTGCCTGTTAAAAGGTATGGAGGCACGGAAAGAATATTATATTGGCTTATGAAAGAATTAGTTCTTTTAGGTCATGAAGTCGTTTTAGTAGGCAATCCTAAAAGTCAGGTGAAAGAAATTGGTGTGGAGCTGATTCCTCATGAATCGGACTGGAGATACTTGATTCCCTCTGATGTGGATATCCTCCATTTGTTTATTTCTCCTCACCTTAAATTTGATCAACCCTTAATGGTTACTCTTCATGGGAATGGCCAGGTAGGGGAAAGTTTTCATCAGAATACTGTGTTTTTATCTAGGAAGCATGCTGAAAACCATGGTTCCAAGGAATTTGTTTATAATGGAATAGATCTATCTGAATATCCAGCACCTCTCAAAAAAAAATTAGGTTGGGATAAGTTTTTATTTTTGGCCAAGGCATCGTGGAAAGTAAAAAATTTAAAGGATTGTATTAAGGCCTGTAAGACGAATGAAAAATATCTCGAAGTTGCCGGAGGAAAAGGATTTAGTCTTTCCTCTTATATTCATTATAATGGCCTAGTTGATCAGGTTAAAAAATTAGAGTTGTTAAATGAAATAGATGCACTCCTTTGGCCTGTACGTTGGCATGAGCCTTTTGGTGTAGCAGTTATTGAGTCTATGGCCCTCGGGGCCCCGGTGATCTCTTCTAGATATGGTTCACTTCCAGAACTTATAAATGAAAAAACAGGTATTCTTTGTGATAATTATTTTGAGTTTGAAAAAGCAGTAGGATTAGCTGAAAATACCTTTGATCAGGAATACTTACGTCATTATGTAGAAAGTAATTTTACCGCTAAAATAATGGCAGAAAACTACCTGAAATATTATCAAAGGGTAATAGATGGGGAAGCATTAAACCCTACGAATCCTTACACGATCACCGCAGGGGATCTACTTCCTTTCTAGGGAAAAATTCCTTGAACTTTATGCTCCAGGGTAATACCTTGATTTAGTATTGAAACATTATATTGCGTAGCGAGAGAATAATATGGCCAAAGAACTAGTTATAAATCAGACCTTAAATGAATGTCGAGCGGCCTTAATAGAAAATGGCGAAATCCTTGATTACTTAATGGATAGAAGGCCTGAAGAGGTTGATAATCGTCCATCTGTTGGCAATATATATAAGGCCAAGGTTTTAAGAGTTCTACCCGGAATGCAATCGGCCTTTTTAGATATTGGATATGAGAAAGCGGCCTTTTTATATGTTGATGATGCTTATCTTCCAACTTTAGAAGAGCAAAGGAAGATGGTTGAAAAGGCCAAAAAAAGCAAGTTGTCCCCAGGGCGTCCAGGAGAAATAATTCCTGATGAGCTTTCCACTTTAACAGAAACTGTAGATATGAGGTTTCGTCCAGAAAGTGCCATTGAAGATTTTTTAAAAGAGGGTCAAGAAATAATTGTTCAGGTAGCAAAAGAGCCTATCTCAACTAAAGGGCCTCGGGTTACGAGACAGATCACCTTGGCGGGAAGACATGTAGTCTTTATGCCTTTTATTGAACATACAGGTGTTTCAAGAAGAATTGAAAATGATGAGGAAAGAGATAGGTTAAAAGAAATTCTGGAAAAAATAAGACCTGAAGGGCAAGGAATAATTGCTCGTACCGTGGCCGAAGGGCAATCTAATAAAACTATTAAAACAGATTTGAATATGCTGGTTAAGATCTGGCGGGAAGTAGTTAAAAAGGGTGAAAAACCAAAAGCTCCGACTCTTATTTATAAAGATTTAACTTTTATACAACGAGTACTTCGAGATATTACGGATGAAGATGTTTCTCAGATCATGGTGGATTCTAAAGACAATCATAAGGAAGTAGAAAAATTTATTACCAAATATCTTCCTTCAATGAAAGGCAAGGCCAAAAAATACGATGGAGCAACTCCCATCTTTGAACACTATGGAATTGACCTAGAAATTGAACGAGGATTATCTAATAAAGTTTATCTCCCATCAGGAGGGTCTTTAAATATTGATCAAACTGAGGCCTTAGTTTCCATTGATGTTAATACGGGAAAGTTTGTCGGTAGAAAAACTCTGGAAGATACCATTCTTCGAACTAACCTTGAGGCGGTAAGGGAAATCTCTTATCAGATGCGACTGAGAAATTGTGGTGGTTTGATTATTATCGATTTTATAGATATGGAAAAAGAAGAAAACCGTATAACGGTTTATTCTTCTCTGCTTGAGGCGCTAAAAAAAGACCGTGCCAAAACTAATGTTCTTCCTATTTCGGGTCTCGGACTTGTGGAGATGACCAGAAAAAGAACGCGAGATACCCTGACGAGAATTATGTGTGAGGCCTGTCCTTATTGTGAAGGAACAGGACGAGTAAAATCGACTCTGACGGTGAGTTATGAATTAGTCCGTGCGCTTTATAAAGTACTGGGGAAATCTCGTGGGTATAAAAAAGTTTCTATCTATGCTCATCCGGAAGTTACTGCAAGACTTGCTGGTGAAGATCTTGATGTTATTGAGAATCTTGAGGCAGAATTTGGGACCTCTCTTCTTATCAGATCAGAGAATAACTACCATATAGAGCAATACGAAATTTTTCCCCAGGAATTCTAACCTAAAATCAATCATTTATCGTCTATATAACCCTTTGAAAATCAACTATTTAGTGTTAGTTTACACGCAGCAAATTTTAGCTATCTCGCCCAATTTTGGGCCTTTTTGTCCAGGAGGTAAAAATGATCTACGAACTGGCCGTAGTTTTAAAAGATGGTTCCGGTGATACTGGAGTCGATTCCGTAACTAAAACCCTTAAAGAAGTCGTTGCTCAAAATGGTGGAGAAGTCCTAATTGAGGATAACTGGGGAGTTTTAACTTTCGCTCAACCTTCTTCTGACGGTATTAAAAGAGGAAGTTATCTATACTTCATCTTCTCTGCAGGTAATGAGGCCAATACTGAACTTAATAGAAGGTTTAATATTGATGAATCTGTTCTTAAATATATGGTGCTTAAATTAGGCGAAAATTCTGAGTCTGAAAAACTAGTTAAGGAATATAAAACTCCTTATTCTAATTCTCATAAAGGTAGTGTGACTGATGGGACTAGTGATGAGTCTGGAATGGATATGGAAAAAGACCGGAAGAAGTTTGCCAAGAGAAAAACTTGTTGGTTTTCCGCTAAAGATGTTAAGGCAGATTGGAAAGATCCAAAAACTTATTCATGGCTTGTTAATGAATTTGGAAAAATTTCTCCCGCTCGTGTTTCTGGTATCAGTAGAAAACATCAAAGATTTGCTAACTCTGCTATTAAAAGAGCAAGAAATTTAGGAATCTCATCTTGTCTATCAAGAAGAAACGCAGAATAGGAATAGAATGCTTTCAGAAAACAACGACCGCAAAGTAATAGAGGGAAGTGAGAAATCACAAGTTAGCAAAATGATCTTTTTGATGGTTATTGCTCTTGCTTTAACTTCTTTTCCACTACTTAGTATGTTAGCACCGGCCCCAGTAGCTTTTAGCTTTTTGCTTTTTGGCAGAACTAAAGGCTCAATGTTTGCCGGCGTCTATGCGATAGGTTTGATCTTCTTATCATTTTATTATCCGAAGATATTTCCTCTTTTAGGCCCGATGGCAATTGCTATGGCCTTGGTAGGATATTTTTTGGCCGAAGTGATTTTAAGAAGAGTACCTCCTAAAAAAGGCATGGTCGTAGGCGGCCTTACTATTTGTTTAGGACTTGGACTTATCGTGGGACTTGCAACTCTTGCTACCGATTTTAGTGTAGATAAACTGGTTGAGGCCAAGGTTGTTGAGATAGTTAAAGAGTTTAAAACTTCTAATAAACTTGAAGGCCTTAAGGCAGAAGGTGGAGAAGAGGCCAGGGCCCTTTTAGATATCATCAACAATCCTAAGACTTTGGTGAAGAAAATTGTCACATGGCTTCCTGCAGGGATTTTTGTTTCAACGATTTTCACCTTATGGGCCTGTCTCTACGTAATTTTACGCAATTCACTTTTGTGGCGGGGAAAGGTTTCATACCCTTACGGGCTTCGAGACCTTCTTAGTTTTAAAGTGCCAGATTATTTTATTTGGCCTTTGATTACAGCTTTAGTGCTCACTTTAGGTGGAGAATATGTTTTAGGTGACGTTGGAGTAATCATCGGCACTAACCTTTTATATGCTGTGGGAATTTTTTACTTTTTCCAGGGCTTCGGTGTTTTTGTTGATTTTTTGGATCATTTTAAGATCTTTGGTTTTTTTAGGACTCTGCTTATGGCCTTTACACTTTTTATGGCCTGGAGATTCCTCTTTCTAGTCGGGGTCTTTGACCTTTGGATTAATTTTAGAAAATTTTTAAAGAAAAAAGAAAATAAATAAGGAGAATGTAATGAAAGTAATATTAACAAAAAGAGTACCAACTCTTGGAAACATTGGTGAACTTGCTAATGTATCTCAAGGATATGGTAGAAACTATCTAATACCTAATGGCCTTGCAGTTTTAGCTGATGATTCCCATAAAAAAGAATTTGCAAATCACAAAAGACGATTAACTAAAAAAATCGAGGAAGAAAACTCTGCTGCCATGAGCATGAAAAAGAAAATTGATGGCATGGTAATTGAACTAATAAAAAAAGTTGGAGCTAACGGAAAACTTTTTGGAACGGTTACTACAGCTGAACTTTCTAAACTATTAGGTGAAAAAGAAATTGAAGTAGAAAAAAAATGGATTACTCTTTCTGCACCTATTAAATCGACTGGATCTTACACTGTAGACGTTAAACTTTTTACTGATGTTATTGCTCAGTTTGAGGTAAAAGTTATGATGGATCCAAAACAGGCCCAGGAATTGAAAGAAAAACAGGCCCTGGCGGAAAAATCTAAGTCTAAGAAAAAAGAGTCGACTGAAGTAGAGGAAAAAGGCGAGGTAGTTGAAAAGACTGAGGAAGAAAAACACCGTGAAACAGTAGAAAAGATAATTGGTTAATATTAAATAGGGATGCATAATGCATCCCTTTTTTTTGACGCCAATCGATTAACTAAGATGGCCTTGTCAGCAACCCTTTAAATGAGTAAATTCTCTATTTAAAGAGGTTGCAAATATGTCAGAAGCAAGAGAATTACCCCACGATTTATTGGCCGAAAAATCCCTATTGGGATGTTTGATTATTGATAGCTCGGCAGTAGATGATCTATCTGATCTAAAAATTGATCAAAAAGATTTTTATCATCCCCAATATGGAATAATCTATGAATCAATTCTAGATTTAAATCTGTCCCATCAACCAGTAGATTACATCACCCTAACTTCAAGGCTTACCGAAAAGGGAAAGTTAGAAGCTGTCGGTGGACAAAAAGCTCTTTTAAATATTGTAGAAGATCAGGCCTCTTCGGCCAATGTCTACACTTACGGGAAGATAGTAAAAGATAAGGCCTCACTTAGAAAGATGATTAGAACTGCTGGGCGAATTGTAGATAAGGGAATGAATTTTTCTGGCAAGATAGAAGACTTCATTCAAGATATTGAGGAATCTTTTTTCAAACTTACCCTCGATGCCAAAAAAGAGGGGATGCAAAGATTAAATACCGTCTTAAAAGAGAATTTAAAAGAGTTGGAAAATACTAGTAGAAACCCTGGGGAAATCATGGGGATTCCCACCGGCTATCCCAAACTTGATCAGAAACTATTAGGAATGCAGCCAGGTCAATTGATTATCCTGGCCGCCAGACCTGCCATGGGGAAAACCTCACTTGCGCTTAATATGGCAATAAATGCAGTAGAACAATCGGGACTTCCTATTGCTATTTTTTCTCTGGAAATGATGGCCCAAGAATTAAGTTTTAGACTTTTATCAGGACGAGCAAAACTGGATTCCAAGAAATTAAAAACTAAAAACTTTAATGATACAGACCTTAGAGCTATATCTCGGGCCGTAAGAGATCTCTCAGAGTTTCCCATTCTTATAAACGATGATGGGGTAAATGTTTTAGATATTCAAAGTCAGTGTAGAAAAATCAAGGCCGAGCAGGGGCTGGGAATGGTTATTATTGATTATCTTCAGTTGATGAAATCTCATACTAAAAACCCTTCAAGGGAGCAACAAATTGCTGAGATATCTAGAAGCTTAAAAGAAATGGCCAAGGAACTTGAGTGCCCAGTCTTTTGTTTATCTCAGTTAAATCGGGGAGTAGAAAATCGTCCAGGAAATAAAAGACCAAATGTTTCTGACCTTCGGGAATCAGGGGCGATTGAACAAGATGCCGATGTAGTCATGATGATTTATCGGGATGAAGTTTATAATCCAGATACCAAGGAGCCAGGGGTAGCTGAAATTATTGTAGGGAAAAACCGGAGCGGGGAAATTGGTACTGTCAAATTGGCCTGGATTGGTCCTTATACAAGCTTTGAAAATATGGCCTATGCGGAAAACACAGAATATTGAACCCTATTCAATCATTTATCTTAATAAGGGTAATAACTTTTTAAAGTTTTCGATACCCCAAAAGGCCTATGCCTATTTTAAAGATTATAGAATTAATTTATTAGATGGATCGAAGGAGCATTTTTCTCTTAACGATTTAAAAAGTAATCTATTAAAAATTAAACTTGAAGATTCTTTTGATACTCCTACTATCATTCATTTGTTTTATGAATACGGTTTTTATTTTACAGATAATATTTGTTTAATAAAAAAAGATGAACTTCTCGCAATTGAAATAAATTATTTAAAATCCTCTCCCTACATTTTAAAAAAAGGGAAAAAAATAAAAAATCTTAGGAGTCTAAATAAGATTACAATAAAAGATTATAATAAAAGTTTCACTAAGGGTCGTGACCATCTTTTAAAAGGGAATTGTTATCAATTTAACCTGACCTTTCAACATAAATTTGGAGCTAACCAAGATAACAACCTCGAAGATATTTTGTATTCACTATGGTGGAAAAAAGAAAGTCGAGGGGCCTATGCTCATGCGAGTGTGATTCCTTATTTAAACAAGGTTTATATTAGTAATTCACCTGAATGCTTATTTCAAATTAAATCAAAAAGAGAAGGACATTTGCTTTGGAGTATGCCGATCAAAGGTAGCCAAAAAATTGAAAATAACTTTAAAGATTCTTGGAGAAAATTAAAAGCATGTAAAAAAAATCAGGCCGAGCTCTATATGATTACTGATTTGCTCAGGAATGACCTTTCAAAAATTGAAAAACCGAAGGCCTTAGTAGTGAAAAAAAAATACCCTTTAAAGGTTCCAAATATATTGCATCAATTTTCTCTTGTTTCAGTACTTTTAAAAAAAAATATTTCTCTTTATAAAATTATCGCTAGTTTGTTTCCTGGTGGGAGCATAACAGGAGCTCCCAAAAAAAGAGCGATGGAAATTTTAAAAGATTTAGAATTTTCAGGATCTAGAGGGTTTTATTGTGGATCTAGCATCATTCTTTATAAAAATATAAAAGCTGCCTCTATCAATATTCGCTCAGCTACTATGAACTTAGATACCTTAGAGTTTTCTTATGGATCAGGTGGTGGAATAACTCTTTTAAGTGGAATGAAAGAAGAGTTTAAGGAAATGGATTTAAAAGTTGGAAGTTTTTTAAATTTATTAAAATGAGATAAATTATTTTAAAACCTAATATTTATTCTCGGCCTATTTGACAGCACTGCACCTTTATAGATATGATTTTTTTTGACGCTAAGTAAAAATGATAACGCGTAAGGTATTTTTAATTTTGCAAGGGAGTGTAAATGACGATACCCGGATCGGCCTTTAGGCCAATATTATTTTCTAGCAAACAAGCAGAGGATGACCTGATTCCCTTAGAGTCTCTATCTGATTTGGTTGGTTTTCCAGTAGAGCAACTAAAAGAAGAGCTTGAGTTCGAAGGTGATGAAATATCCTTAGAAAGCTTGAGAGAATCAGTCTTGAAGTTTTTAGACTTAACAATGGAAGAGTTTAAAAAAGCCGACTAGAAAGGTATTCAACTTTTTAGGTTCTTTTTTCCTCCTTATACCTTTATTTCAAAAAATATTTATTTCATTTTTTTATTTCCCGAACAGAACTTAAGTAAATCTATAGGGAAGTAAATTTATGGATATCTCCACCATTGTTGGCCTGATACTAGCTAATGTAATGATGATGATGGCCATCTTTTTAGGTGGTGCCGGGTTTGGGGCCTATATTGATGTTCCATCAGTTGCTATTGTTATCGGGGGCCTTGCCGGCGTAACGATTGCCAAATGGCCTTTGGAAATAACGTTAAGCTTATCTAAGGTGCTTTTAAAAACTATTTTCTTTAAAAGCCTTAATCACTCAGTAACTATCAATGAAATTATTGGGCTAGCGGAAAAGGCCAGAAGAGAATCAATCTTTGCTTTAGAGAAAGTTGAGATAGATGATCCTTTCACTAGAAAGGCCGCCAACCTCGCAGCAGATAATCGTCCACCTGAAGTAATTTACGCCATTTTGCAAATGGATGTAGATAGCATGGAAGAGCGGCATAAAAATGCTATTTCAGTAATTCAAGAGATGATTTCAGATGCTCCCGCCATGGGAATGCTGGGAACCTTGATTGGTCTAGTGGCCATGTTGCAAAATCTTTCAGACCCTGCTGCTATCGGCCCTGGTATGGCCGTTGCCCTTTTAACTACTTTTTATGGGGCCTATATTGCCAATATTTTGGCCAACCCATGTAAAAAGAAATTGGAATTTAGAAGTAATGAAGAGACAAAAAATATGGCCATAGTTATTACCGGAATACTTGGGATTGTGGCCGGTGAAAATCCAAGACTTATTAGAGAAAAACTAGACTCCTTCTTACCGCCTTCAGAGAGAATAAGAGAGGAAGAGGAATAAAATATGGCGGAAGAGACAGAATCATTTTCACCTCAAGAAGAAGTTAAATGTCCTCCCTGTGCACCAGGTCTTCCCCTATGGATGGCCACATTTACTGACTTGATTCTTCTTCTTTTAACCTTTTTTGTTCTCCTTTTATCATTTGCTAAAACTGAAACAGCAAAATATCAAGCAGCACTTGGTTCTATTAGGGATGCCTTCGGTGGAAATGTTATGCGCCAAGGTCAGGTTATTGAAAAAGGTAAATCTGCCGAGGATATGCCAGTTATGATGGAGAGTAAGGACTTCATCAGACCTTTTCCAATTGAGTTTTTAACAACCGAAGGATTTTTTGATAAGCACGAGTTTAATCGTGAGTCAGAAGAAAATTTGGAAAATATGACAGATGATTTAAAAGATTTTGCTTTAAATGATTCCGTGAAAATCCATGAAATGGCCGAGGGTATAAAAGTTAGGCTTAAAGATAAGATTTATTTTGCTCAAGGGTCCACAGAAATATCTAGTATGTCTTTTGAAATATTTGATAATTTAAGCAAGCTTCTATCTAAGAAAAATTGGGCCATCTTTGTTGAGGGATATTCCAGTAAGGGTGAGGTATCGCAAGATGGTAAGTCAGATTCTTTTATTCTTTCATCTCTTCGAGCTGCCAAAGTCGTGAAGATGTTAGTGGCAAAAGGAGTTAGACCGAAGAAAATAACTACTGTTTTTTACGGGGATACTCGTCCAGTGAAGGTAAATGGAAAAGAAAATATTAAATTAAGTCGTCGAGTGGAAATTATAATCAGAAAACGTGATTTAAGAGCACCAGGGTTTAAAGTCCATGCCAAGTAGCCTGGATATAGAGCTTTGTTTCTTAAATGATTTTGATTCGGTCGAGAGTGCTCTTAAAACAGGTCTGGGAATATCTAAAACTAGAATAAAAAAACAACTTTCCAAAGATTTTTTAAATTTAAGCGTCGATAAAGGAAAATCCTATAGGTTTCCCATAGATTTGATTAATCATGGAATCATAAACCCCAACTACCAAGGTCCTGAAATTGAAATTCTTTTTGAGGATGAAAACTTAATTGCTTTAAATAAACCTCATAATATTCATTGTCATCCATTAACTTATTCGGAAAAAAATAACTGCCTGAGCTACTTAAGAGAGAATTCTTTTTTTAAAAAAAGTGAGTTTTGCCATGATAGAAATCTTGATTCCGGATTATTATATAGATTAGATCTAGGGACCTCAGGGGTATTATTTTTAGTTAAAAATAAAAAAGATTATGAAGCGATAAGACAAAACTTTTCTACCCTCGCCAAAGCAAAAAAATATCTGGCAATCGTTGAAGGAAAACTAGAACAAGAGGGAGAGTTTAAACATTTTTTTAAAGCTCATGGGGAAAAAGGGAAAAAAATAATTGTATCCGATGCTCCTTTTGAGGGAGCTAGTTTAGGCCCGGGCAAAATAAAAATTAAAGTTCTTTCACATAATAAGGATTTAAGTTTGGTATCGATCGAACTAGGAGCTGGCATCCGCCATCAAATCCGTGCTCAATTGTCCCATATGGGCCATCCAATCCTTGGTGATACTTTTTATGGCGGTAAGAAAGGAGATCGTTTATTTCTTCACGCTTATAAATACCAAATAAATTTAGAAGATAAAGTCTATGAAATAATGGCCAGAAATACTCCGCTATTTGGGCAGTTCTTTAACCTTGACGGTATTTTTTAAATGTTCTCTTATTATTTCTGGCGAATTTAGCGTAGTTAGCTTTACTAGGGAGTCTCCAGTAGTGAGCGCCTCTATCTGCAGAAATTCAGATTTTATTTTAATTAAAATACTATTTATGAATTCCAAGTTGGCCACTGGAGAGTTTTTAGCAATGAAAGAGAGGTGATTGGCCATTTCTCTATAGAGTAATATTTTGACCTTCTTTGGGTCTTTAACAGCGGGAGGCACTACCTCATCAATATCTACTATAAGATTGTTTTTATCACAGTTTACTGCCCAATTTTTGGGAATTTTTAGTTCAAGCTTAACTAAAGCGGCAATACAGGGGGTTCCCTCTAGTAATTGCCTCCTTCTAGAAAAAATACCTTTTTTGTCAAAATGGACAAAGAGGAGGTAGCAAAAGAGGATGACCATGATGGCCAGGGGATATTTTAGTAGTTTTTGTGACATCATAATTTCATTATGACAGGGCCTTATAAATTCCTCAAATCCTTGAAATGATTTCAGTTTGGGATTTGAGAGATTCCGCGTGGATATGGCCAAAAATATCTCGAATGAAACTATCTGATAGGCCTAATTCTCCGGCCTTTTCCATCCTTTGTTTTAAAAGAAATTCAATCCGGTTTTTTTGAAGGGCAGTGATTTTCATTTTTCTTTTGGACTCACCAATTATTTTTACAATTTCCATACGAACTTTCAGGTTTTCCAAAAGTTCATAATCTATATGATCTATTTTTTCTCGGAGGGTCTCAAGTTCTAATCCAAAGTCTTTATCTGGTGAAAATTCAGTTTTATAGCTGAGATCATGAAGAATTTGCGCTAAATTTTCAGGTGTGACCTGCTGGGATTTGTCACTTAAGGCACTTTTAGGATCTAGATGAGACTCAATCATCAGTCCATCAAAATCAAGGTCCATGGCCCGCTGGCAAATTTCTTTAATTAGTTCCCGTTTCCCCGCAATATGGCTGGGATCACAAATAATAGGTAATTCTGGAAACCTTAGTTTTAACTCAATAGGAATCTTCCAATTTGGTCCATTTCGAAAGCGTGAATCTAAAGTGGTTGAAAAACCTCGATGAACTGCCATTAATTTGGAGATACCCGCTCCTGAAAATCTTTCAAGCGCCCCGATCCATAAAGCGATATCTACCGAGATAGGATTTTTCACCATAACCGGTATATCCACACCTTTTAAAGCGGAAGCTAGTTCTTGGACTGCAAAAGGGCTGGTAGTGGTTCTAGCACCAATCCATAGAATATCTACCTCATGTTTTAGCGCTAGTTCTACATGAGAGGCATTGGCAACTTCAGTACAGGTGGGTAATCCTATTTCTTTTTTTACCCGGAGGAGCCAAGGGAGACCCTTCTCACCCACACCTTCAAAAGAATTTGGTCTAGTACGTGGTTTCCATATTCCGGCACGAAAAATATGCGCAGCTTCTCTCCCTTTTAGTTCTCTGGCCGTTTCTAGCACCTGGACTTCACTCTCGGCACTACATGGGCCTGAGATAATCAAGGGCCTTCCAAGTTTGAAGGGCCAGTTTTTTAGGGGAGAAATTTCCATAGTAAATCGTAATAGCACTTCCCTGGTGCATTAAAAAGCTTTATATCCCTGGTGTGAGTAGGAAATGCCAATATGCGTCATGCCGTTTGTCTTTTAGGTCTATCATAAATATGATGGCCTAGTTTATAGGGAGAGCTTTATGTTAAATAAACTATTAAAAAATCTAGGCCATGGCGCAGATTGGATTGGTCTAAGAGAAGTAGAAGAGTCTAATACCAGTGTTTACATAAGAAATGGTAAACCTGAGGCCAATAACCAATATCTTGATCATGGGATAATGGTAGAAGTATTAGTAGATGGAAATTTTGGATATGCTGCAACAGATGACCTGTCTTTAGCAGGTGTGAAAAAGGCCTTTGAAAAGGCCAAGTCCTTGGCCCGTCAGTTTTCTCCTCATAAAATTTATTCCTTTGATAAATCTTTTCGCCCTGTCGCTAGAGGTAAATATAATACTGCCTCAAAAATGGACTTAGATAAAATGAGTATGGGAGAGATAAATGATTTCTTATCCCTAACTTGCGATAGACTCGGAAAAAGAGAAGAGATTATAAATTCTCATGCCCATGTGATGCTTACGGATTCAAAAACAAGATTTGTCAGCACTAACGGTTCAGAGTTTGAAACTAATCAACATATTATAAATCATGAACTTTCAGTTACGGCGCAAAAAGGATCTGAAATTCAAACCCGTTCTTGGGGGAATGCTTCCCAGATAGGACTTGAACTTTTAAACAGGGATATCTTTTTTGCTCAAGGAGAAAGGATTGTTAATGAAGTTGTAGAGCTTTTAAATGCCAAGGAATGTCCTAGTGAGACCATGGATATTTTAGTGGCCCCTGATCAAATGATTCTACAAATTCATGAATCCATAGGTCACCCTTTAGAAGTTGATAGGATTTTAGGGGATGAAAGAAATTATGCTGGCTGGAGTTTTGTTAATAAGGAAGACTTTGGAAAATTAAAATATGGTTCAGAGCTTTTAAATATTACTTTTGACCCGACCTTTGAAGGTGAGCTGGCCTCCTACGATTTTGATGATACTGGAGTGAAGGCAGAAAAAACTTATCTGATTAAAAATGGATTACTGCTTAGAGGACTTGGTGGAATTGAAAGTCAAAAAAGATCGGGCATAGAAGGCGTGGCCAATAGTCGGGCCAGTTCTTGGAATCGGGCACCTATTGATAGAATGGCCAATATAAATTTAGATCCAGGAACTTCGACCTTAAAGGATATGGTAAAAAATATTAAGCGTGGAGTTTATTTATTTACCAATAGATCATGGTCCATTGATGATTTTAGAAATAAATTTCAGTTTGGATGTGAATATGGAAAGCTAATTGTTGATGGTGAAATTAAAGAAACAATTAAAAATCCAAACTATAGGGGCATTTCAACTCCCTTTTGGAATAACCTGACGATGGTGGGCGATAGCTCAACACTTGAGGTTAATGGGACCTCCTACTGTGGTAAAGGAGAGCCAAATCAAGCAATAAGAGTTGGTCATGCGAGTCCTACTTGTTTGTTTAAAGATGTTGAAGTTTTTGGAGGGGCCTAATTATGAAGAAACAAAATTTTGAAAATTTTGGTAATGCTATTTTCTCTCAGTTAAAAGATTATGAAGAATTAAATCTGACATTTTCTATGGAAGATTCCCTATTTCTTCGTTTTAATGAAGGTAAATCTCGGCAAGTAACAGATGTGACTCAAGGTAGTGTCCATTTCACTTATCAAGAGAATAATCGAACTTTTAAATATCAAATGCCTTATACTGCAGATGTAAATTTAAACTTAAAAAGAGCAGAGAATGCTCTTAATATATGTCGAGAAAAAACAAAAACCCTTCCTAAAGATTCTTTTCAAGTTCCTATGGAAAATCTTGGAGAGAGTGAAGAAATTTTTAAAGGAAAATTGCCAACACTTGAAGAAGTCACGAACACCTTATTTAGTAAGACTAAGGGCCTAGATTTTGTAGGATGTCTTGCAATGGGAGAACAGATTCGCGCCAATATGAATTCTAAGGGGCAACAGCATTGGTTTGAATCTGAGAATTTTCAAATAGATTATTCTTTTTTCACAGCGGGACAAAAGGCCTTAAAGGGGCTTTATGCCGGGAGAGAGTGGAATAGTGAAAAATTTGGTGAGCAATTAGATCTTGCTAAAGCGGAAATTGAGGTCTTAAAGCGGCCTGAAAAGAAATTAAGTCGAGGCAAATATAAAGTATATCTTGCTCCCGCTGCCCTTTCTGAAGTTGTGGATATGATATCTTGGGGAGGAGTGAGTTACTCTGCCTTGAAACGGGGCCATTGTGCTTTTAAAATGATCCATGATGGAAAAATGGATTTTTCACCCAAGTTTAATTTAATGGAAGATTTCGGTTTGGGATTGACTCCTAAATTTAATGAGCGAGGTGAATTAGCACCATCAAAACTAACCTTGGTAGAAGAGGGGAAATTAGAAAATCTATTGATCAATTCCCGGACCGCAAAGGAATATGGAATTGACAGCAATGGCGCTGGATCCCATGAAGGGATGAGATCTTCTAGGGTCAAAACCGGTGAGCTAAAAAAAGATGAAATTTTAAAAACTATAGGGAATGGAATTTATATATCAAATCTTCATTATCTTAATTGGAGTGATGTTCAAAAAGGTCGTCTAACGGGAATGACTAGGTATGCCTGTTTTTGGGTTGAAAACGGCCAGGTAGTTGCTCCTATTGCTGATTTACGCTTTGATGAATCCCTTTATAATATTTTTGGATCAAATTTAGAATCAGTGACAGAATTTGGAGAAATAATTCCTCATGTCGGTTCTTATGATCAGCGTTCGCTCGGTGGCAAAGAAGTTCCAGGAATGATCATTAAGGACTTCCATTTTACACTTTAAGTATTGAAATTTTTGGTGTCCAATAAGCTTCCTTTTATAATATTCTTTGGAGAGTTTGATGCGTCGGGAAAACGGATTTATTCTAACTAGTAGTTGGGAAGATACAGAGACTAATCATCTTTTAAAATTTTTTGGCACTAGTAAAACCGGGCCCTTTGAAATTCATGTAACCAATTTTAAACCTCTGTTTTTTGTCAGCAGAGAGATTAAAATACCCAGTAGTAAAAAATATGAAAGGAAGAAGGTCGAATTAAAAAACTTCGCAGGAATTGATGTCGATGCTCTTTATTTTAATACCCAAAAAGACCTCTATGAAACTCGTGACTTCTTAAAACAAAAGGGAATTAGAACTTTTGAGGCAGATGTCAGGCCTCCCGAACGATTTTTGATGGAACATTTTATAAATGGGGAAGTTGAAATTGAAGGGGAATGTGAAGAAGTTTCAGGGACTTTGTATTTTAAAAACCCAACCCTAAGAACTACAAATTTCACTCCTAAATTTAAAATTCTCTCTCTTGATATTGAAACGAGTAGAGGAAATGATCTTTATTCCATCGCTATTCATCAAAGAGGTCCAAAAGAAATTAAAAAAGTTTTTATGATAGGTGAGGGATTAAGTATTCCAGCACAAGATCTTTATTTTTTTAAATCAGAAGAAGAATTACTGGTTAATTTTTTAAGAGAATTTCAGGGGTTTGATCCTGATATTATCATTGGATGGCATGTTATAGGATTTGATCTGCTTTTCCTTGATAAGAAAATGAGTCAACATAAAATACCTTTTACCTTAGGTAGAGGGAACTCCAAGCTCACTCTTAGTGAAAGAAGAAGCCTAGGTCATGTGGCCTTCATGAATGGAAGAGTCGTAATTGATGGTATCCAGGCACTTCGAAACAATTTTTTTAAATATGAAAATTATAAACTAAATACAGTTGCACAGACTGTTTTAGGCACCGGTAAAGATATTGAAGGGAGTAGCGAATCTAAAGTTGAAGAAATTGAGCGAAGGTTTTTAGAAGATAAGGAGGCCCTGGCAAAGTATAATCTTCTAGACTGTACTTTGGTTCTAGATATTTTTGAAAGGTTATCGCTGATTGATTTGATCTTTAATAGATCGATCATTTCAGGATTGGCGATAGATAAGCAAGGCCTTTCCACTGCAGCTTTTGATCATTATTTCCTTCCAAGGATTCACAGAAAAGGTTTTGTTGCCTCAAATGTTATTGATATTCAAAGAGAGCAGCCAGCGTCCGGTGGGCATGTGCTTGAACCTGTTGTTGGAGTTCATAATTATGTTTTAGTTCTAGATTTTAAAAGTTTATATCCAAGTATCATAAGAACTTTTAATATTGATCCCTTATCACGTTTAAAGGCAGAGTCTGATCCCGTCGAAACTCCAGTGGGTACAAAGTTTTCCAAAGTTGAGCATATCCTTCCAGAGTTTATTGAAGAGCTTATGAATAAAAGGAAAGTGGCCAAGGACCGGGGAAATAAAAACTTATCTCAGGCCATTAAAATTTTAATGAATAGCTTTTATGGTGTGATGGGTTCAACGGGTTCACGTTTTTATCATGCAGATCTACCACGATCAATAACAGGAACTGGACAGTGGGCGATTAAAGAGGCCATTAGTTTTTTAACTTCGAGAGGGTACGAAATACTCTATGGCGATACCGACTCGGTATTTATAAAGATTAAAGACAATGAGAGGTTTAATATTAAGGAGACGGGAGAAAATTTGGCCAAGGCGGTTAATGATTTTTTCGCCACTAAAATTTATCGTGAATTTAAAGTGGATTCCAAACTTGAGATCGAATTTGAAAAATACTATCGTAAATTTTTTCTTCCTAAAAACAGAGCAGGAGTTGGTGGGGCCAAGAAAAGATATGCAGGATTGTTAGTGAATAATGGAAAAGAAGAGCTAAGCTTTGTGGGATTGGAATATATTCGCTCGGACTGGACAAAGCTTGCAAAGAATTTTCAATATGAACTCTTTCGCAGATTTTTTAAAGATGAAGAGATCGAATCTTGGATTAAAGATTTTGTGGCAAGAATTAAAGATAAAGAATTTGATGGAGACCTCGTCTATAAAAAAAGGTTGTCTAAAAACCCTAAAGAATATACTAAAAATGTTCCTCCTCACGTCAAAGCGGCCTTACAGCTTGATTATAACGAAGAGTTCCCTCGCAAAGAAATAAGTTATGTCATTACGGGTAGAGGGCCGGTTCCAATAGAACTAAAGCATTCCGACTTTGATTACAATCATTACATCGAAAAACAAATTAAACCATTGGCCGATGGGGTACTTGATATACAAGGTAAGTGTTTTGAGGATTTGATGTTAGGAGACCAACTCTCACTTTTTTAAGTTCCATAAATCTTCATGATATTCAAACTTGCATTTTTCTTTTACGTCTTGAAGATAATTATGGAGCTTACCTGAGAACTGAAATTCAGGAAATATATACATTCCCCATAAATGAGATGCTAGCATTATATCAAAGATTGAAAAATCACTTATAAAATAGGGATTTAGATGTTCTTCTACCTCTTTTAAAGTAAGTTCTAAATCAGTTAAAAACTTATCCTTATTTTTAATGAGATCTCTAAAAGGCCCTCTTTTTTTCTCTTTTTTCTTTTGAAAGTAGTTTCTTGAAGTGGGATTAAACTCTTTGGTCCAAATCCAATAAGGCATGCACAGAGAGTGAAGATCTTTTCCAATTTTGTCTAAAAGGGTATCTATTTTTTGATATTGTTCTGTATTTTTAAGTAGCTCCATTCCTAAAATATTTTTGCTATCAAGTCTTTCAATAATCTCAAGACTCTCATTGGTAATGAGATCTCCAAAATCCATGATAGGTAACATTTTTTTACCGGTGAGCTTTATTAACATGTCCTCTTCATCATATGGGACCATTAAGGACTTCCAAGGTATATCTAAATATCCTAGGGCCATCCGTACCCGGACGCAAAATGGACAATGTTCGTAGTGGTAGAGTTTTACTGTCATAGAGAAAGTTATAAACCCTAATGTTTAAAAATTATACAATCTTGAAAAAGTTATACAATTTTTATTAGTAATTTCAATATATTACCCATTAATCTTTGGCATAAAACTGGCATATATAAAGATATAAAAACAAGGAGCATTTCATGCAACATTTTGTAGATTTTATTATTTTATTAGCTGTAGTCGTACTGGATAATTTAGGACTTTAAAATGGCGGCCCCAAGTGGAATCGAACCACTAATACAGCATTAGGAATGCTGGGTTATATCCGTTTAACTATGGGGCCTTCGAGTTCTCATTTTTAACGGCCAGACTTCTCTAGTCAAGTACTCTTTTTATGTTTTGATAAGATGCATCAGTTATATGTATCATCTAAGTATGAAAAATTTTGGAATTAACCTTCTTGAGGCATGGTATTTTTTTAGAGAAAAAAAAGTATCAATTTTGGCATCGGCCTCTTCCTTTTACGTGATGCTCTCTTTGATTCCCTTATCTCTTCTTCTTGTGAGAGCGTTAGGTATATTTTTAGGCGATGTAGATGATACTCGTGTAAAGCTTTTTGCATTAGCAAGTAAACTCTTTCCTGATACTGATATCCAAATTTTAAATACTCTAGAAGAAATTGTTGCAGGGCCGCTTTATAGTAGTGCCCCTTTTACTTATATGAATTTTTTCTTTTTGGCCTTTGCTTCTCTTTCATTTTTTAGCTCGATCTGGACGGGGCTTGCCATCATTACAAAGGATCAGGCCAAAAATCTTTGGGTGAGAATGAAAGGTTTAAGTATAATCGCAGGGACTTTTATTTTACTTATGCTTATTATTTTAATTCCTGCTTTAATACGGTCTTTAGAGGAGATCGTTAAAAATAATTTTGTCATCTCTTTGATTAAGGATTATTTCCCACAAACCACTGACTTTTTTAATTATGTTGCGAGTATGGATTTTGGGGTGAATTTTATCCTTTCTACCAACCTTATCCCCTTCATACTTTTTTTGGTTTATTTCACAATATTATATCGATGGCTTTTTCACTGGAAAATTAAACTCTTACATTCCTTTTTAGGATCTTTTATTTTTGTTAGTGCACTAATCATTGGAAAAAATCTATTTTATTGGTATTTTTATTTTGCCAGAGAGACATTGAAAGAGAATTATGGTGATTACTATACTGTTATAGTAGGTATGATCTGGATATTTGTTGTGATGTGTTTTTTCTTTTATGGTGCTTGTTTGTGCCATATTTATAATACTAAAAAAGAGGAATAAATGGGATTGATAAGATTATTTATTTATTTATATATTTGGATACTTATTATTGATGCGGTTTTAAGTTACTTGCCACAGTTTAAAAGTGCTCCTTGGGCCCGAAAAATTAAGGATATTGCAGATATAAGCTGTAAACCAATAAGAGGTTTAATGCCAAAAGGTTTACCCTTTGATTTTTCCCCTCTAGTTGTTATCATTGCTTTACAACTTTTGGTGGTGCTTTTTTAAATGTTTCCAATTAATTATTCTGATTTAGCGTATGAAACCATGGACCTTGGAACAAAACTTGGTAATGAAAAGAAAATTGAAAAATTAACTAATAGGCCCGGATTGATTTACCGTGTTATAAGAGGTCCTGAAACCTTTGTGGTAAAAGGTTTTTCCACAGAAAATCTTAAATATGCTCAATCGAACCTCTCACCTTCTAACTTTAAGAAATTGGGAATTGAAAGTGAATCAGAGGAGATAAAATTTTATCCCACTTATTCTATTGAACTAGCAGATAATTTAGTGAAAAAGATTCTAAATCAGCGGTTTTCTTATAAAGAAGGCCTGGTTCAAAATTTTTCTGATCCGGGAACTACTTCATGGTTAAGAGTAGAAGATGACTGTTTTAAAATTTGTTTATCATATCCTGGAGATCAGGAAGGTTTTCAAAATATTGGAGTGCTAGGGAATAGAAAAGACGTTTTAGAGCTCTTTTCACAAATAGTTTCTCAGTTACATCAGCTAATTCCCTCCTGCGAATTTAACTCAAGTGATGTTGAACTCAGTTTAAAAACCTTTGATAAAGCTAATTTTTATTTTCAATCTTTAAAAGACATCTTTTATCAGGGAAAAATGGAAGATGAGATTATTGAATATTTTGGGCCATATCTAGAAGATCACCTCCTTGATTTTCTCATGGAAAGCAGCTCTCTTAGAGGTCTCTGGAAAGAGATTAAAGATCTTGAGTAGAATAAGCGGTTGAATGTCACGCCGCATTTGTTAAAATAGAAATTGCAGGAAGCTAAACTTTAAAAACAGGATGTTTTTTGAGTCTTTTATTTGGCAGAAGAAGAAAAATTCCAATACCTACAACCACAAGCACCTCTACTGATGCTATTGGCTCAGATCGACTTCGTAAGGCGATTGAGAGAAATCGCGTCAAACAGGTTAAAAGAGAGAGCATAGCGCCTACAAGTGGATACTCTTCAGGTTTTCAAAGGCCTGATGATCTTGCTAGAGAAAATCCTTACGGACGAGAACCAGATAGATTTCAAGGGCAGCGACCTACTTCTCCTAGTTACCAACGTCCTATAAACCCAGGAATGACATCTAGACCTACTCCACCACCTATGGGAAATAGGCCACCACTCTCTAGACCTTTGCCAGTAGCTTCAACAGCGCCTAGTCGTCCTTTACCAAACTCAAATTCTAGTTATAGTACTCCTAAAAGGCCTGCAAAGTTTGCTAAGTATTTTTTAAGAGGACTTTGGATTTTTAGTGTTTTTCTTCTTCTTCGACTTGTTTTTACTGAAAGAGGAGCGATGGAATACTACAGCAGGAAAGGGACCTTAGATGACAAATATGGAAAACTGGCCTCCCTAAAAAAGAGCAACAAAGAATTAGAGAAAAAAATTAAAAAAATTAAGATCGATAGTACTTATCAAAAATTATTAGTCAGAAATCATCTAGGGTTTATTGCTCGAGATGAATTTATTGTGCTCTTACCAGATTAAAAAGCTTTTTGAATCATCTTTAGTGAATACTTGGCATTCCATTTTAAAACATCACCAATTTTGATTAATTTAGAAAATGCAGAGGATGCTTTTATTTCTAAAACATGTCTGCACCAAACACTATTCATTCGAGGAATAGGGGGAGATTCTTTATATCCTGGATGAAAGGGAATATTATTATGTATTTCAACTATCTTTAAATCTTTGTCTAAATAAATTATATCCAGGTTGAAATAGGTATCTGGCATCCAAAAATTTCGTTGCCCGTCCCTCCTAAAAAAGAAAAAGGCCCCTTTGTTTTCTGGAAACTCCGAAGACTTAATCCCACTTAATCCTCGAGATTTTTGAAAGTCAGAAAATAAAATATCTACCATAATCCACTCCCCCGAGGAGTGGGTTAGCTCAGCATTTTGAATCCTTGAAATATCGATATCATTGCGACGCGTTTTATCTTGGCAACTCCATAGGAGAACAAGGCATAGAAGGATTTTTTTAACGTGTTTTATCATAATTACAGTGCTATATAAATTCTAATCAGCTCTTGGAGAATTTTCAAATGAGAGAATTAGACGGTCTTTTAAGAACTCACAATTGTGGTGAGTTAACAAAATCAAATGTAGGTAATGAGGTTGAACTCTGTGGATGGGTCAATAAATATCGAGACCTCGGAGGACTGCATTTTATTGATATAAGAGATAAATTTGGTTTAACTCAGCTTGGTTTTGAATCCTTTGGTGGAGACCTCGCTATCTTAAAACAAGTGTCTCTAGAATCAGTCATATGGGCCCGCGGCAAAGTCTGTGAAAGACCAGCTTCGGCCTTAAATAAGAAAATGGCCACGGGAGAGGTGGAAGTTCAGGTCATTGAACTTAAAATTCTATCCCAGTGTAATATTGATAAGCTTCCATTTTTACCTACCGCTAAGGTTGAGGCCACTGAGGATTTAAAACTTAAATATCGTTATCTTGATCTTCGCTCCCAAAAGCTTCAAAAGATGCTCAAGGTGAGATCAAATGCCGCTCAGAAGGCGAGAAATACCCTAATAGATGCTGGATTTACCGAAGTAGAGACACCAATCCTTTTTAAATCAACCCCTGAAGGGGCCAGGGATTATATCGTTCCGAGCCGGATCCATCCCGGTAAGGTCTACGCACTTCCTCAGTCTCCCCAAACTTTAAAACAATTACTGATGATTGGGGGAGTGGACAAGTATTTTCAAATCATCAAATGTTTTAGGGATGAAGATCTTCGGGCCGATCGACAGCCTGAATTTACTCAGATTGATATTGAGGCCTCATTTGTAAGTCAGGAATATATTCAAAATTTGGCCACAAAACTTATGGCCTCACTATTTAATTTGAGTGAAGACTTCTCTATTTCAGTGATGTCTTATCAAGATGCCATGAGAGATTATGGCTGTGATAAGCCTGATTTAAGATTTGATTTAAAACATCATATATTTACTGATATTTTCAAAGCTTCAGATTTTAAAGTATTTTCTTCCGTGGCCCAAGCTGGCGGTCTGATAAAAGGGATATTTATTTCTGAGGAAATGGGAACTTTTTCAAGAAAGGATACAGATTCTTTGATTGAAGTAGTTAAACCCTACAAAGGAAAAGGGGTTGCCTTCTTTAAAATTGAAAATGGAGAATTAAAAGGCGGTATTTCTAAATTTATTACTGCCGAAATCCTGAAAGAGTTTCCTGAAAATGGAAATGGGACTTGGTTTTTTGCAGCTGATACCGACCATGGCATTTCTCACGCTTGCGGTGATGCTCTTAGAAGGCATTTTGCTGATAAATTTAAATTACATAGTGATGGTTATAGCTTTGTGTGGATAAATGATTTTCCTCTTCTTGAGTGGGATCGAGATCTTAAAAGATTTATGGCCGTTCACCACCCTTTTACTATGCCTAAAAAAGAACAACTAGACGATTTTCTAAATGGAGATCCCACTGATCCAGAAGGCCCATTAAAAGATCTCTTGGCCGAGGCCTATGATGTCGTTTGTAATGGCTATGAAATAGGTGGAGGATCTCTTCGAATTTTTGATAGTAAAGTTCAAGATCAAATGTTTAAGGCCTTAGGATTTTCAAAAGAAGAGGCGCAGTCTCAATTTGGATTTTTTCTAGAAGCTTTAGATTATGGAACTCCTCCACACGGAGGAATCGCTTTTGGCTTTGATCGAATTATTATGATTTTGGCCGGTACCGATAATATTAGAGATACCATTGCTTTTCCTAAAACTACCTCCGCATCTGATTTAATGGCCCAGGCCCCTTCAGGTGTAAGCGATGAGCAGATTAAGGACTTGCATTTTAAATGGGATTAGCCTGCTAGGTTAAAGGCCTCATTTTCATCATATTTTTCTTTTTCTTTCAAATCTTTTACCGAGGTTGATGAAATCCAATCAGGAAAACCTTTTTCATCCTTGGTTAAAAAGGGGACTAGAAAAAGAATAAAGAAATTCAAATAACAAAAAAGATAGCCAAATGAACGCATAAAACATTCACTAATGGTTAGTTCTGATTCTCTTGACGAGATTATTTTTAGCTTAAAAAGCAACTTACCAAGAGTCTGTCCTTTTCCAATATAATAGCAGCCAATAAAATAACTCATAAATAAAGAGATAGTTAGAAAATCACCTAAGACATATAAGTTGGAGATAAAATTACTATTAAATGTGATGGAGGGGAAAAATCGACTCATGAACTCTATATAAGTATAAAGTAAAGTAGAACGCATTATTGAGATCACGAGGAGATCTACAACAAAAGCGCTTACTCTTCGTCTCAATAAACTTTGCTTGGCCTTCACCAATATCTATTCGGTAAAAAAGCTATCTTATTGAAGGGGAATACTCTCTTTTAGATTATTTAGTTTTTCTAGCGCCTGGAGGGGAGTTAAATTCATAATATTAATCTTGGTAAGCTCGCCTTCAATTTCCTTTAAATGAACTGGGATAGGACAGGGTCGTTCATCTTCTCCAAAAAAGGAGAGTTGAGTACCTGATCCTGGTGCACAAGGACCTATCTTCCCTCCTAAATTTTCCTTTTCTAGAGATCCGAGAATTTCCTGTGATCGATTTAAGATAGATTGAGGTAGTCCTGCAAGTTTTGCAACATAAATGCCATAACTTTGGGCAGTAGCTTTTTCCACCAATCGGTAAAGAAATTGCACATCACCTTTTTTCGTAATGGTTTCAACCGTAAGGTTTTTACTCCCCGGCTCATTTTCTACCAGATCAATGAGTTCATGATAGTGAGTAGCAAATAAGGTCAGGGATTTTAAATTTCGTATGAAATATTCTACCAGTGACCAAGCAATGCTTAATCCATCAAAGGTTGAAGTTCCACGCCCTACTTCATCTAAAATAATCAGAGATCGCTCTGTTGCATGACGGATTATTTCTGAGGTTTCCGACATTTCTACCATAAAGGTTGATTGCCCTTTCAAAATATCATCGCTAGCACCAAGGCGGCTAAAAAGATAATCACAAAGTCCTAAGTGGGCCGATTTTGCAGGAACAAAACAACCTATTTGGGCCAGAAATTGAATAATTGCCATCTCTCGCATGACAGTGGTCTTACCTGCCATGTTAGGCCCTGTGACGAGACCAAAATAACAGTCTTTATCCATTTGTAAGTCATGGGTTACAAACTGATCGAGAATCACTGATTTAACCAGTGGATGCCAACCACCTTTAATGTTTAGGATCTTTTTATTTTTTGAAATTTTAGGCCTTACTAAATTTTCTTGATGGGAGATCCAGGAAAGACCTTGGAAAGCATCAAGATAACTTAAAAACTCAGCTAAGAGTAAAATTTCACCAGCAATAGCTTTTACTTCATCTACAACACCTGCAAAAAGCTCTTTTTCAATCCGCTCCAATTTTTCTTTGGAGGCAATGACTTTATTTTCATATTTGATAAGTTCTTTGGTGGTGTATCTTTCACAATTGACTAGAGTCTGCCTACGAGTAAAGGAATCAGAAACTTTTTTTGATTGGGCCTTGGGTATTTCGATAAAATAACCAAAAATATTATTTGATTTAATGCGGAGTTTTAAAATACCGGTTTGCTCTCGGTATTTCTTTTCCATTTTTGTTAGTTTTATTTGTATGTCTTCATCCATGTGGGCCAGGATATCTCGATCTTTGGAGAAACCTTCTTGAATCAAGTTACCCTTATCAAGGGAGGCCCCAGTTTCATCATTTATGGATTTATTGATTAGCTTACTTAATTTTAAAAGAGAGTTTTCATTTTTCTTACTTGGCCATACAAACCAATCAAGGGGAAGATCTTTTAAAACTTCGGCCAGTTTAAAATATATTTCTATCGATTTACTCGTATTGGTCAGGTCTTGAGCATTGATCTTTTTAGAAGAGGCCTTGGCCATTATTCTTTCAAGATCTCGAATATCATTTAAAAGTTCACGGATATTTTCAAGATTTTCAAGGTTCTCTAGAAAATAAGCAATCAAATCGTGTCTTTTTCTTAGTTCATTAAAATTAGAAATGGGGTGAGTAAATAATTCTTTTAGTTTTCTCGATCCCATAGAGGTTTTTGTCTTATTAAAAAGCCCGATAAGACTTTCTTTATAGAATTCTCGATTTCTTGGAAGAATTTCCAGTCCTGTTAGAGTTGGCATGGAAATTTGTAAACTACCCTTTTCGAGGATCATCTTAAAAGGTCTTAGATGAACGAGCGATTCTAGATCTTGAGTTGAAGACATATAATATGAAAGGGCACCGAGAGGACTTAGAACCTCCTTATTGCTAACTATGGTGGTATCTTTCTTGTAATAGGGGATTAATTTTTCAATGTATAAATTGGTATTTTTAGCAACGAAATAATCTTTACTTATTTGGGTTATGAGTACTTCACTGTGTTCAAGATAATTTTCAAAACTAGGATATTTTATCCATTGCTCTGGGTAGGTGATAAATTCGCGAGGACTAACCTTCCTTAGATTTTTTAAAAGATCTTCAATATTTGAGAATACTTGCCCGAAAAATGATCCATTGGTAAAATCAATGACTACTAAAGTAAATTTCTTATTTTCATAAGAGGCCGACGCCATATAGTGGTGATCTAAAAAATCGACTTTATCCAAGTCGTAGGGCATCCCCGGACTTACAATTTGTGTAACATCTCGGGTAACAATTCCGATGGCATCTTTTGGATCCTGAGTTTGCTCACAAATGGCAACTTTTAGACCTTGGGTCGTAAGTCGATCAATATAGGAGCTCGCTGCGTGGTGTGGAATTCCCGCCATAGGGATTTTTACATCCCCAATTTTGCCCCGATGAGTGAGGGTGATATTTAATATTTTGGAGACATCTTCGGCATCATTAAAGAACAATTCGTAGAAGTCACCCATACGAAAAAAGAGATAAATATCAGGGTTTTTTTGCTTGATGGAGTAGAACTGCTCCATCATGGGGGTTAGCTTGATTCCCTGGTCTATTACGTTCTTTATCGATTGGAGAGTTTTCCTAGACACTGCTAAAAATCCTAATTATTAACGGAAAAATAGGAGGTTATCATAGATTTTTAGACTTAGTAAAACCTACTATCCCTTTTTGCATTTAGTTAGAAATTTGCTATAAAAGGCTTAGTGAAACAGTCCTTGGAGCATTAAAAAAGATGAGTTGGAATCAGGTAATATTAAATTCAGTTTTTGGGTTCTGTTGCCTATATATCATTCTTGTCTCCAATTTAAGGGACTGGAAAATGAAATCTAATCTAACTAACCCTACGAGGCTTAAAACTACACCAGAAAGAAGGGTGAGTGTGCTAGAGGACGCGAAGCTCTATCATTTAAAAGGTAACAAACCGCATATTTTTATCTCCTCAAAATTAACATCTATAAAAAAGAATAATGATACAGATATGGAGTCTCTAGAAGGGAGATCTTTTTCAAGTGGCCAAAAGGAAATAAAATTTTCAGCAAAAAAGGCCTTCTTTCGCATAGAGGGAAATAAATTAATTCTCCAGGAAGATGTGGAATTAAATGACGATCAGAATAATTTAACTGCTGACCAGGTGATTTATTATAAAGATAAAGATGAATTTTTGGGGCAAGGAAATGTTTTACTTAAAGGAAAACTTCCACAATCTGAAGACCGAATTGAAATTAAAGCAAAAAGATTTAGTCATTATCCAGAAAAGAAAATTTCCAACTTTTATGAAGATGTGAGGGGAAATATTCATAGAAAGGAACAATATCGAGAAGGTATTGATTTTAAGGCCAATAATTTAAGTTATTCACAACTAAAATCCAAAATTAATCTTGTTGGGGCAGTATTTTTCAATAAACCTCCTTTTTCCGCTTGGTCTAGAAGAGGGGAAATTCACTTAAATAACTATAGTAACAAGCTTAACTATTTCGTTTTAAATGACGATGTGAGGTTAAGAGAAAAAAATAAAAATGGTTTAAGGAAGGCCTATGCCGAGAGGCTAGAAGGCAAGGCCAGTGAGGGTAAATTGGTCCTTACAGGATTTCCAAAAGTTATTCAGGATGGCGAGGTTATCAAGGGTAATAAAATAACTATTAGAGAAAACAGTGAAGTTGTAGAAGTAGAAGATGCCAATACAATTTTCAAAATAAAAAAAGGTCGGTAATGCAAAAGACCATTTTAAAAGCGCAAAATTTAGCTAAATCCTTTAAAGATAAAAAGGTTGTCAAAGATGTTAGCATCAGTCTGCAAAACGGTGAAGTTGTAGGCCTTTTAGGACCTAATGGTGCCGGTAAGACGACTTGTTTTTACATGATTGTCGGACTCATTAAGGCCGACAATGGAAATATTTCCATGATGGATGAGGATTTAACATCATTCCCTATTCATATAAGGGCCCAGAAAGGAATAGGGTATCTTCCTCAAGAGGCTTCAATTTTTCGCGATCTAACAGTTCGGGAAAATATATATGCTGCCCTTGAAAATAGATCTATTCCTAAAGTTCGAAAGCTAACTCTACTTGACTCTCTTTTAAACGATTTTGGTCTCGTTTCTATTAAAAATTCGAAAGGGCGATCTCTGTCAGGAGGAGAGAGAAGAAGAGTTGAGATAGCTAGAGCTCTTGCTTTAGAGCCAAAATTTATTTTACTGGATGAGCCCTTTGCCGGCGTTGATCCTCAGGCCATATCAGGAATAAAAAAATCTATTATAGATTTAAAGGCACGAAATATAGGCGTTTTAATTACTGATCATAATGTAAGAGAGACGTTAGAAATTGTAGATCGGGCCTATATTATGAAAGAGGGAGAACTAATTGTGGAAGGAACTCCCCATGAAATTATTAATGACGAAAGGGTAAAAAAATATTATTTGGGTGAAAACTTTAAAATATAACATATGGCAATTAAATTATCCCAAAATTTAAAGCAGACGCAAACGCTCTTGATGACGCCACAATTGCAGCAGGCCATCAAGATGCTCACCTTGACCCATATGGAAATGGCCAATGTGATTGCGCATGAGATGACTGAAAACCCTCTTTTAGAAGAAAGAGGAGCTGAAGACTTTGTTAACAAAGCTGAAGACCCCAATATAACAAGCCTTGAAAGAGAAGTCCGAGAGGCCGATCCAGACAATTTAATTGAAAAACCTTTAATGACTAATCAAAATGACAACTTTGATTGGCAAAATTATTTAAATGCTGATGAATCCGGAAAATTGGCGAGTGGATCTTTTGAGAGAAAATCCATAAATGATTTTCCTAATTATGAAAATATGGTTTCAAAGGGGAAGACCTTAGCAGAACATCTCGAATGGCAACTCCGTATGGATCACTTAAATGAGGAAGAATGGAGAATTGCCAATTTTATCATTGGAAACATTAATGACGATGGTTATCTGGCAATGCCCTTTGACGAGCTCCTAGAGGAGCTGGAGGCAGATGAGGGGGATGCATTACATGTTTTAGATAAAATTCAAAACTTAGACCCTATTGGCTGTGGAGCTCGAAATTTAACCGATTGCCTTTTGGCCCAGGCAACGATTTTGGAAGATCGCTCACCACTAATGGAAAAGATTATAAAAAATCATTTAGAAGATATTAAGCTTAAGGATTTTTCCAAAATCGTAAAGGAAACGGGAAATAGCTTAGAAGAAGTTAATAACGCTATAGAAGGTCTTAATCAATTTAATCCAAAACCAGGTAGGTTGATCTCACCTGCAGATATTCAATATGTGGTACCTGATGTTTATATAGTTGAAGTTTCAGGTGAATTTGTAGTGGCCGTTAACGAAGAGGGAGTACCAAGACTTAAAATATCAAATATGTATAAAGATTTATTAAAGCAAGAGGTCGGAGGGGCCGAGGTAAAGGACTATGTTCAAGATAAATTGAGGTCTGCAGTATGGCTTATAAAGTCCATTGAAAAGAGACAAAAGACAATTTACAGGGTAGCAGAGGCCATTGTAAAACATCAACAGGGATTTTTTAAGAAAGGAGTGGAGTATTTAAGACCCTTAACTCTTAAAAAAATAGCGGATGAGATCGGTGTTCATGAGTCAACGGTATCTCGTGTAACCACTAATAAATATATGCATACTCCTTTAGGAGTTTTTGAATTAAAATACTTTTTCATGTCAGGTGTTGGTGGTACATCAGGAGAAGAAGTTTCAAGTGAAGTTTTAAAGGTTAAAATAAAAAATCTAATAGAATTAGAAAGTCCCAATAGGCCCTTATCGGATCAAAAGGTTGCCGACCTTCTAGGAAGAGAAGGAATTAAGGTCGCTAGAAGAACCATTGCTAAGTATCGAGAGTCTTTGGGAATTCTTTCTTCTTCAAAAAGAAAAATTAAATAAAGGGGGAATTATGGAAGTTAAAATTACCTTTACCAATATGGAGCATACTCCTTCATTGGATGAAAGGATCAGGAAGAAATCTAAAAAGTTGGAGAAATACCTTGAAGGTAGTGCTGAGGAAGGTGCGATCTTAAAATGGACCTGTAATGTGAAACCTAACCAGCACGACGTGGAATTAGTTCTTCATGGCCCAAAATTTACTTTTTCATCTAGCGCTAGCGCGGAAGACCTTTATCACACCTTTGATTTGGTTATAGATAAAATGGAAAAACAATTACAGAAGAAAAAAGATAAGTGGAAAAATCATATTCACCACAAACATGAAGAAAAAGTCGAATTTTACGCTAGTAAAGAAGAGGGCTTTGAAGATATCGATACCGAAAAAGAAGATTAAATATTTTTCAGGGCCACTAACTTATCTAAGACTGTGGCCCTGGCCGATATAAAGTGCTTATGTTCTAGCCGAAGTCCCATATTAATTAACCTAATCTCTTCTGATTCGTTGCCAGTTACTTCATGATCACTGGCCGCCATAGCAAAGAGAGTTTCCACTACCCCATATTTTTCATCATTATCCATGAGTTTATTTAACGGATGGCAATACAGGTGATTTTCAAGTCCTGCTAAATCTTTAATCTCTTCAATCGCTACTTTAGAAATGGCCTCGACCTCTTCTTTATTAAAATTGGTCCAATCGAGTAAGGATTTGCTTATAAAATCTTTTTCATTTTCATGAATTTCAAAATCGATATAGGCGACTCTTGCCAGAAGACCGGCAACACAGGCGCACTTTATGAGTTCATCTTCATTTGTACCCGGTAAAAGCTTAGATATCTTTTGATGTAGCCGGCTGCTTTGATCTATCATTTCTTTATTTGAAGGTTTAAAAATATCCCAAAATTTCAAGATTTATATCCTTTTTTGTTTCTGAAATTAGTATTTTAATACATCGCTAGATTACCGTGTTTTAGTAATTATGTTAAGATTATATTATAGCTATAGACGCGACAAGTAACTTAAAATTTTAAAGAAATATGAAAGATCAAAAGGTTGACAAATTTTTTTTGAATCCCATCTTTAGTACAGAAGATGGTGGAGAAGACTATCAATATGAAGAAGAGGTGATTACTCAGGAGCGAGTAAAAAGACCTAAAATGTATAAAGTTCTACTTCATAATGATGATTACACCACCATGGAGTTTGTAACTCATGTATTGGAAAAATATTTTTTTAAAACTCCTGAACAGGCCCAGGATATAATGCTGACAGTTCATAGCGAGGGGCAAGGGGTTTGTGGAATTTACACCTTTGAGGTGGCAGAAACTAAGGCAGCTCAAGTAACCCGTTTAGCAAGGGAAAATGGGCATCCTTTAAAATGTTCTTTTGAAGAGGAATAGATCTTATGATCAGTCAAAGACTAAATATAATTTTTAATAACGCCATTAAAAAGGCCAATGAATTACAACATGAGTTTTTAACTTTAGAAGGAATCCTATGGGCCCTTTTAGAAGATGAACAAGTTGTAAATGTGATGAATGAGTGTGGTGGTGATATTGAAGGAATCAAAAAGGAATTAAATGACTTTCTTCTTAACAAAAATAATTTCTCAGTCATCTCATCAGAAGATATTGAGAATTTGTCCCAGAGTCAGTTTGATGACGAAAAAATAAAAGATTTGGCCGAGGAATCGGGAATTCGATATCAACCGGAAATAAGTATGGCCTTGCAAAGGGTTATTCAACGGGCCGCATTGCATGTGCGATCTTCTAATAAAGAGAAAATAAGAGGTATCAACCTTCTAATTGCGATGTTTCCAGAAAAAGAAAGCTTTGCCATCTACTTGCTTGAAAAGCAGGGGATCAGAAAGTTTGATGTCATTAAAAGAATTGCCCATAGTCTTGATAGACCAACGAATACTGAAGACGAATATGAGGTTGAAGTAGGGGAAGGACCATCTACAGCACCTAAAAAGGAAAAATCACCGCTGAGAGATTTTGCTATCAATTTAAATGAAATGGCAGAAAAGGGCAAAATAGACCCTATTATTGGTAGAGTTTCTGAATTAAAACGAATTTTTCAAATTCTTTGTCGTCGAAGAAAAAATAACCCGATATTGGTTGGCGAGGCGGGAGTAGGAAAAACTGCCCTTGCTGAAGGACTGGCCTGGTCCATAATTAATAAAAAGGTTCCTTCTTTTTTAGAAGACTCAACAGTATATGCCCTAGATTTGGGCTCTCTTTTGGCGGGAACTAAATTTAGAGGAGAGTTCGAAGAAAGACTTAAAGGGGTTATAAAGGAACTAATAAGCAATAAAGAGGCCGGACATGATTCGATTCTTTTTATCGATGAAATTCATACCTTGATGGGGGCGGGGGCCACTGGTTCAGGAACTGTTGATGCCTCTAACCTTTTAAAGCCGGCGCTTTCAAATGGACTTATAAGGTGTCTAGGGAGCACAACCTTTGCAGAATACCGGAAATTCATAGAAAAGGATCATGCTTTTAGTCGAAGATTTCAGAAAATTGATATTAAAGAACCTTCTAATGAGGATACTTATAAAATACTTCAGGGACTTAGGTCTAAGTTTGAGGATCATCATGGAGTCAAATATTCAAATAAAGTCCTCCGTGAGGCGATAGAACTTTCAGACAGGTATTTAATGGATCGAAAATTTCCAGATAAGGCCATTGATATAATTGATGAGGCCGGTGCGGCCATTAATTTACTGCCAAAAAATAGAAGAAAATCCAAGGTTACTGTAAATGATATTGAAAATATTATCTCATCACTTGCCGAGATTCCCAAAAAATCAGTTAGTGGCACTGATCGAGAACGACTTAAAGATCTGTCTAGCTCTTTAAAGCTTTTAATCTTTGGGCAGGACTCAACAATTGAAAAGCTGTCCGATTCCATCTTGTTATCTAGATCAGGACTTCGAGAGATCGAAAAACCAATGGGTTGTTTTCTTTTCACAGGGCCTACTGGTGTAGGAAAAACTGAGCTCTCAAAACAATTATCAGAGGCCTTAAGTATAAAATTCACTAGATTTGATATGTCTGAGTATATGGAAAAACATGCAGTGGCAAAATTGATTGGGGCGCCTCCGGGCTATATTGGTCATGATGAGGGAGGACTTTTAACCGAAACAATAAAAAAGCATCCGCACTGTGTTTTACTGCTTGATGAGATTGAGAAGGCCCATCCCGATATTTTTAATATTTTACTTCAAGTTATGGATCGTGGAGTGCTAACTGATTCTCAAGGCCGAATGAGTGATTTTCGAAATGTTATCCTTATAATGACTACAAATGCAGGGGCGAAGGAAATGGAGGCCGGAGCAATCGGATTGGGAGCAACAACTAGTAATGTTGATACAAAGAGAGATCAGGCCATAAAGAGCTTCTTTTCACCGGAATTTAGAAACCGATTAGATGCTATTTTGCACTTTAATAAGCTTTCAGAGGAAAATATCTTTAAAATTGTGGAAAAGTTCCTATTTCAACTTGAAATGAAACTTTCAGAAAAGAATGTGGAATTAGAAGTTACCGAGGAGCTAAAAAATTGGTTAGGAAAAACAGGGTATGATCCTAAAATGGGAGCAAGACCTATTTCAAGGCTAATTGACCACAAAATTAAGCGTCCACTTTCTCAAGAAATACTTTTTGGGAAGCTTGAAAATGGTGGAAAGGTAAAAGTTTCCCTACGAAATAACGATGTTCTCTTCGAATTTGATTAAAAACTTCCTATTTTTTTTGTGTTTTTCTTCTTTTCTTTTTTTTTCTTAATTCATTTTTATTTTTAGGTGCTTACACTTCTTTTTTACTCAAAAACCGTCAAATTTTTTTAAAAACTTTAGTATTTATTCCTAAATTAATTAAAAAAACTAAATAAATATAAATTTTTGACCGAAGACAAATAAAATTGGTTTTTTTGTTTGCGTTGAAGAAACTTTATGTTTAACCTATTTATATATAGTTAATAAACCAGGAGGAACGGATGGCCGTTAAAAAGAAAAGAAAAGTAGCAAAGAAGACTGCTAAGAAAAAGGTAGCGAAGAGAAAAACTACTAAAAAGAGAAAGGTAGCGAAGAGAAAAACTACTAAAAAGAGAAAGGTAGC